>Ga0222419_100048_pt1 | contig 223094 bp, 196 predicted proteins | sample 1B20Ametagenome_FD_182474 | JGI IMG/M metagenome (GOLD analysis project Ga0222419, IMG submission 182474) | Enriched microbial communities from leaf-cutter ant dump, University of Wisconsin, Madison, United States - 1B20A (version 2) | ecosystem: Environmental > Terrestrial > Nest > Insects... | reverse complement strand
CCTGGTCGCCACCTTCACCCTGAGCCAGTCCGACGCCGGGGCCGGTGCGGGCGCCCATGCCCGCGCCCAGGCGGACGCGCACGCGGGGGCTTCCGCCTCCGCGCCGGGCGCCGGCGCCGCGCGCCCCGCTCAGCCGGCGCGCCTGCCCTCGGCGCCCGAGAAGGTCGTCAGCCCCGCGCCGCAGCGGCCCCGCCAGGGCGCCCAGGCCGATGCCCCGGCCGCCCGCGTCGCCGCCAAGCCCGCCCTGCGCGCGCCCGGCAAGCCCGCCCCGGCCTCCGCCGACACCGGGGAATGGACCGAGTTCTGAGACGCCCCCCGCCGAAGAGGGGGCGGAAGGTGTGGGGCGGCCGCGCGGCCGCCTTTACTGCGTCAGCGGTCTTGCGCCTTTCCGGGGAGCATCCGCGCCAGGGTGCCGTCGCGGTCGATGAAGTGGTGCCATAGGGCGCCGACGACGTGCAGCACGACCAGGCCGACCAGGATCGGCCCGGCGAATCCCGCGTGAACCGTATGGATGGCCTTGGCCGCCGCCTTGTCCTCGCCCAGCCAGACCGGGATCGAGAACAGGCCGAAGACGTCGACGGACTGCTGCGCGAATTGCGACATCAGCAGGCCGGCGACCGGCAGGGCGAGCACCAGGGCGACCATGGCCCAGTGGACCGTCGCCGCCAGGCGCAGCTGCCATGCCTGCCCGACGGGCTGCGGCCGGCCGGCGTTCAGCCGCACGGCCACCCAGGCGATCATCAAGGCCAGGGCCGTCACCCCGAAGCTCTTGTGCAAGAACATGAACTGTCCCTTGGCGGGATCGCCGCGCTCGTAGCCGCTGGCGATGAGCACACAGGTCACCGCCGAGGCGATGACGATGAACAATGCCCAGTGCAGGAATTTGAGCGACGGGTTCCAGGCGGTGGTGTGGGCCGGCATACGATCCCCCTATCGGTCTTCGGCATCCATGCGGATGGATGCCGGGATGGTGCTTCTGAATATAACCTGAATGCGCATGCGTTTCGCGCGCACACGCTACAGGATGTGAGGGCGCGCCGGGGCGGAAAGGCGGAAGAGGGCGGCGGGTCCATCCGCCCGGGTCCCGGGGCAGGGGGCGGCGCAGCCGGGAGAGCCGGCGCGGTGGCCGCAAACACGCTACAATTCAGGGTTACTCTTTGCGGGGGCTGGCCCGGTTTTTCCATGGAAAAGCGGGCGGCGGCCGCGATCATCCCGGTTTGACTGGAACGACGACACGAATGAGCCACACTCGCAAGCGCCTCGTCATGGGCAATTGGAAGATGCACGGCAGCCTCGCGGCCAATGCCGCGCTGCTCGGCGGCCTCGCGGCCGGCGCGGCGCGGGCCGGCGACACCCAGCTGGCCGTGTGCGTGCCGTTCCCCTACCTGGCGCAGGCGCAGGCCGCCCTGGCGGGCACGCCCGTGTCCTGGGGCGCCCAGGACGTCAGCGTCCACACGCAGGGCGCCTACACGGGTGAAGTCGCCCCGGCCATGCTGGCCGACTTCGGTTGCGCCTGGGTGCTGTGCGGGCATTCCGAACGCCGCGCCATGCACGGCGAATCCAGCGCCCTGGTGGCGGCCAAGGCCGCGTCCGCGCTGGCGGCGGGGCTGACCCCGGTCGTCTGCGTCGGCGAGACCCTGGCCGACCGGGATGCCGGCCAGGTCGAATGCGTCATCGGCGACCAGCTCGACCCGGTCCTGGCGCTGGGCGCCGACGCCCTGGCGCGCATGGTCATCGCCTATGAGCCCGTCTGGGCCATCGGCACCGGCCGTACCGCCACGCCGGAACAGGCCCAGGCCGTGCACGCCTTCATCCGCGCGGCCCTGGCGCGGCACGGCGCCGGGCAGACCCGCATCCTCTACGGCGGCAGCGTCAAGGCCGCGAACGCGGCGTCCCTGTTCGCCCAACCCGACATCGACGGCGCCCTGGTGGGCGGCGCGTCGCTCGTCGCCGACGAATTCCTCGACATCGCGGCCGCGGCCGCCTGATCCGAGCACACCCAATAAGGTCCGGAGTCCTATCATCATGCAATGGCTTTCCTCGATCCTGCTGACCCTGCAGGTCATTTCCTCGATCCTGGTCATCGTGCTGGTCCTGCTGCAGCAGGGCAAGGGCGCCGACATGGGCGCCGCCTTCGGCAGCGGCTCGGCCGGCAGCGTGTTCGGCTCGGCCGGCGCGGCCAACTTCCTGTCGCGCGCCACCAAATGGGCGGCCATCGTCTTCTTCGTCACCACCGGCGGCCTGGCCTGGGTGGCCCACCACCCCGCCGGTTCGCCCATCGAGTCCGGCATCATGCAGGGCTTCTCGACCCCGGCCAAGGAAGCCGCCCCGGCCGGCTCCGCCGTCCCCGACGTGGGCGGCGGCAGCGCCGTCCCGTCCGTGCCCGCCGCACCGTCCAAGGGCGCCGAATCGTCCGCGCCGGCCGCCGCCGTGCCCGCGGCGCCTTCGGCGGGCGATGCCTCGGTGCCGTCCGTCCCGGCTCCGGCCCTGGCCCCGGCCGACAAGAAATAAGACGCTCTTCGCCAGTCCTGGCGGGCCTTTCGCCAGCCAGGGCCGGTGCGTTTTTCATGCTAGAATGCCCGTCTTTGCCGCAAGGCAAAACGCCGTCGTGGTGGAATTGGTAGACACGCTATCTTGAGGGGGTAGTGGCGAAAGCTGTGCGAGTTCGAGTCTCGCCGACGGCACCATCGAATAGTCCAGGAGTGTCCTGGAAAGTCTAAAAAGCCCGTAAGAATCAATATCTTACGGGCTTTTTTGTCGCCTGTGGTGTCCGATGTGGTCCAGCTCAATCCAGTGCGATCCACATTTTTAGGTACTTTTTATGGAAGTATCTAAACCGGGCCTTCATGCGGCCTATGGCCGATCTCGGCCAGGGATGTACAGCCGTCGCGGCCGACGACGATGTGATCGACCACGCGCACATCGACTAGCGCCAGGGCGTCTTTCAGCCGCTTGGTGGTTTCGATGTCCGCCTGGCAGGCATCGAGCAGGATCACGGCGAAGACTTCATGCTCGTAGTGCTGCATCAGGTTTTGCAGATAGTCCTTGGTCGGCCCTGGCATTACCAGAAATCGCCCCTTGGCCATGCCGTCGTGCGAGAGCTGGCGTGCCATTGCCAGGATGCCGCCCTCACTCATGACGGTGGAATCCAGGATGTACAGGCCAGGGATGTCGCTGACCCTGAACTTCGGGTAGCGCATGAGTCGCCTCCTTCTGAAAGCGGAATGGAAAATGCCGCCATCAAGGGCGGCATGTCGTATGTGGAACCTGTTGGGACAGGCGATAGGGGATCAGGTCAGCACCCGAAAGCGCCGCGAGCCTGGCCGTGTGCTGGCGTAGGCCGCAATCAGAGTCGGGTGGTCGAGCAGCAGCCCGTCCACATCGAGCAGCGTGGCGTCCTTGCTGCGCTTGAAGGTGACCCGCCCCGTCTCGAATTGGGCGGATTCCGCATTGCCTATGGCCTGCTGCAAGGCCTGCTTGAGTTTTTCGGCCTGTGCCTGTCGGTCCTGGATGTCGGCGCGCAGCAGCATCAGATCGGCGAAAGTGGCCGACAGCGTGCGGTCGTCGCTGAAGTCCACCGCGCCGTATTCCCCGGCTGTCTTGCACTCCAGGATTTGCACGCCAGGATTGCCGATCACTCCACGGTCGATATTGGCGAGCATGAAGCGGTGTTGGGGATGTTGAAGAACCGCGTTGACCTTGCGGACCTTGCGCTCGGTCTGCTGGGTATAGGCCGCTGCGACAATCGGCTCCAGCAGCGTTCCCCAGTAGACGGGTTCCGTGGTGTCCTTGGGATCAGGCTTGGGCAGGGTGGCGTCCCGGCCTGTCTTTTCCAGCCAAAGCTCCCAGGGACTCTTGTAGGGTGAAAGCCCGACGGCTGCGGCTGCATCCGAGGCACCGATGCCGGTCTTGTGGACTTCCACGTTCGGTGCGTTCCAGTTTGCGCGTATCGACCAGACGCAACGCAGGGCGGTGGTCTGGCTGGCGATTGGGTAATGCCATGGTGATGGCCTCCAGAATAAAGAAACCCGGTCAGCGCGTGGGCGCTGCCGGGTTTCATGGGGTTGATAGTCCGAACGGAAGGGATTTTTTTTAGCACCTATTCGATTTTCATTGACTTGGATATACGCATGAAGCTTAAGATATTCTATATCTTCACAATTTGAATGGAATTATTTTCCAAGGGGACTCAAATCTTGATGCTGGTGGGGCTGTAAAGGCACCAGAAGCCATTTGCACGCTTTCAATTAATGGGATGTAGAACGATGAGATGGATGAGTTTTCCAGTTCTATGGTGAAGTACTCATGAACAAGCTTGGAACAGATATCCTGCCCCTCTAAAATTTCATAGGGACTGTATCTTACGCAGAAAAGAGTGATCATCGCTGCTAGTGATTTTATGCAGTGATGAAGTGTGGCCTTGTCAAAGTTGGCTTGGCTGTCGTGTTTTGTTTGATTGTAGGCATCATACCAATCCAGGGAAGTGGTTGGCCTATTCGAGTCCCAGTCTCTGAATGGCTTGTATTCAATCACGAATGGATGGCTGGAAAATGTGATTTTATATTCGTGTAGAAAAAGCTTTTATTTCAGTTTGACGTAGTCATTTGTTGTTGGTCTATCTGGAGGGTTGCCTGCTAGACGCAAATATGACTGCCAGACACTTTCAATGGCAGTGCAGGTCAGAATTAATAATTCACGAATTTTATGGCTGTAGCTTTGTAGGGATTTTGGACTTGGCTCGATGTAGAGCAATATGTCCCCTAGCCGTTCGAGCAGGATCCGAAGTTCTCTTTGTGCTTTCGTTTTTTCGCTTGCGTTGATTTCTAATGCGCTGGGTACATCAATGCATAATCCGGGTCTCCAGACATGCTGTACTATTTTTCCAACATCATTTTCAGATTGTTGAATATTTTGTGCCTGGTATTTTCCAATCGTCCTTTCTACGTCCCCTGTTTTTTGTGAGTAATGCACCTGTCCCTGTCCCCAGTGTTGTTGATGTATGCCGTGGGGATCATGGAAAATATTAACTGATTCTTTATTGTTTTCAAATGCGGTGCAGATGAATTTTTGTCCATTGAATGTGCCGTTGTAGATGAAAGCTTTCACTGTAGCGATCTCCTGTCTGTAAATTAATTGCGATGAGGAAATTGTAAGACGATTGTAAGATCAGCCTAAGGGTTGATTAAATGATAGCCTGATGGGAGGTTGTATCCTGCCGATGTGAGAAATGCAATCCTACCAAAATCGCTCAATCTCCATGAGAGATTTGAGTATCGAAAATCCTCATGCAATCAACTTGAGGGCTTCATCCCAAGCCTTTTGCTTGATCGTGGCGCCCTAGCCGAACCACGCGGTATCCAGCCGGTGGTCCGTACTGCGAGAACGGCGGTGATGATCCACGAGCTCGGTGACAGCCCCTAGCAGGCCCCAGGCGGTGCCGGCAGCCGAACCCAGTTCCGCTCCCATGCCATGCCCGTTGTAGAGGTCCTGGACGCCCTTCATTGCTCGATTGTTGATGGCGGGCTGGTTGCCATCGACTGTAGCCGGATAGGCCAGCACACTGCGCAGGAAAGCCTCGGCAGCGGCGTCCGTGATCTTGCAGTCAGCCAGGGCTTTCATACGGACCATGAAACTATCCCAACTGGACACCGCAATGCCCAATTGACGCTTTACGATGTCGGGATCGAAGACGCTGCGATGCGAGACACGCACTGCGCCCGCCCCGTCACCCAGGGCAATCGCCAGGGTGTTATTGCAGACGACACGGACAGAGGTGAATTGAGCCGTGGTCGAGAGCGTGCCGTCACAGGCCGTGTTGCCAGCAGCAGATAGTCATTGACCTCATCGCGGCCCTTGAGGACGGCCTTCTGGCCGGTGCGGGCCAGCGCCCAGAGCTTGCGACCGCCCTTCAAGACGCCTGCTGTTTCCAACTCATAGCCGCCAGCCTCGGTGAGATCCTTGTAGAAGGACAGGATTTCCTCGGGCTGCACGACCTGAAACAGGTCGGGGACGACCGACAGCGGGGCTTTGGTGTCCGAGCGGTACAGGACTTTCTGGCCAGGGAACGCGTGGATGGAACCCAGGTGATCGCCCTGCGAGATGTAGCGCACATCACCGGCTTCGATGTGCCAGTTCATGCCCTCCTGCTGCGCCCAGACTTCGAGCGATTGGCGGCGGGCCAGTTCATTGCCCAGGCCATGCCAGGGTGTTTGGCCGACGTAGGCCATGGATTCGACAAGATGAGCCATGATTGCTCCTTTGAAAGAGAACGACAGAAACGCCTATGCCTACAGCCGCCAGGGCTGTAGGCATAGGCGCTATGAGATGAAATGGATGGAACCGCTACTGAGCAGCAGCAGAGACGTGGAACGTGTGGCCGCAGTCCTGGCACTCGTGGTTGTCGAGCACCAGATCATCGAGTTGACGACCGACGGCGTGGCCGGTCGCGCAGCCTGTAGCGCCGCCCAGCAGCATGCCCATGAGGCCGCCCGCCAGGCCGCCGACGATGGAGTCAACGGGGCCAGCAATCAGGCCTAGGGTTGCGCCGGTTTCAGCACCGGCCATCATGGCGGCGGCACCGCCTGCGGCGCCTGCGACCGTGCCGATGGCGCTGCCGGTCTTGCTGCCGTAGTGGCGAGTGGTGATGTGGTGGGAGTGACAGCGGGGGCAGGAAAGGGAAGGGGTCATATCAGCCTCGGGGTGGGGTGACAGGCAGATTGGGGCTGCCTGGAGCATTCCTGTGGGGAAGCTCTTGAGGGTGATATGTGTGTGAAGAATTCTGGTGGGGCTGTGATGAACAGGGCCGGATCGCTGCTGTTGTTTGGTGGGTTGTTCTTTGAATCTGATGTTTGCCTACGCAATGTCTTTACAATGCACAGAATGTAACGAACAATGTGGGATAGATAAGTCTCAGTTAGAGTCTCAGAAATTCAGTTCAAGGGCACGCTTGGAAAGATTAAAGTTGTTGTGCCAAGAAGGTCGTCTATGAATACAAAAGTTCTTGAGTTCGGCATAGTGCCGGGCGCCTACTTCCAGGTGAGATACATGGAGCACGTTGTGCGCTGCGGTATCTGGCCTTATCAAGGCTAGTGATGTTTGTCACCAAATTCGGACCGTTTAATGGGGCCACCTGGGAGGGGCTGTGCCAGCAGGTCTTCAGACGAAAGTACCAGGTGGAGTGCTATCAGCAGATGCAGGCGTCCCCTGGGGACTACGGCATCGAAGGCTATACCTCGGATAGTGGGTGGGCATTTCAATGCTACTGTCCTGAGAAGCACTACGAACGCACAGAGCTTTATGAGAAGCAGCGCGATAAGATTACGGCTGATCTTCGAAAACTCAGAGACTACGAGACTGAGCTACGGGAGCGATTGGGAAGCACAAGGATTTGTCGCTGGGTGTTCGTCACTCCCGAAATCGACCGAAACGCGCTCCTGGCACATGCTAAGACCAAAGAGGCAGAGGTGCGTGCATGGGGGCTGTCCATCCTGACGGATGATTTCACGGTGCTGCTTCATGATGGTGACCACTATCTGGTTGAAATTAATGAGATCCGCGCAGCTGTAGGGGAGGCGTTGGTTTTCGATGACGCAGCTCCAGCCCTTGCGACCCTCACAGGTGAGCAAGAGCAGTACGAGCAGAACGTACATCGTAAATCGGGCCATCGGCTTGCGGATAAAGCGCAGAGGTCTGATTTTCAGGCGCGTGTTCAGCAGCTTAGCCAACGCACTATCGAACAGTTTCTCGAGGCCGATGGTTTCTTTCGCCGTATCGCTTCAGCTTCACCAGTGACACATGTGCGACTCATTCGTCTCATCAACGAGTATGAGCAGTATGTCATTGAAACTTCTGCTACTTGGTCGGGCACTGCGGAAGAATTGACTAGCCAAATTCGAGATGGGCTTGCAAAGCTGGTTTCAGAAGACCTCGCCCCTGAGTTTGACAAGGCGAATGCCATGAAGGTAGCTCGGTATATGACTGCTCGCTGGCTGGCAGTCTGTGAGTTGGACTATGACTGAGGTTGAGGAGCGAAACCGGCTTCGTTTTGAACGGCGACCGTCACCGGTACTTGCTGAGCACCGGCCTATGTACAAGATTGGACAGGTATTGCTTATCCTGTCCTTGGCGTCGCGAGGAGGGAGGTCGAGCCTGCCGCGTCTGCAGTTGTTTAATTGGGCTATGAAGTCTGAAAAACGGCAGCAACTGTTGATCCTGGCTGTTGGCGAGAAGGTTTTGCAAGTTCCGGCATGGGGCTTTGACCCGGCACTAGCTATCGCTGTTCGGCTAGCTATTGCGGAAGGCTTAGTTGTTGAAAACTCCACCGGTTACGCAATTTCGGAGGCTGGGGAGTTTTTTGTCAAAGAGATTCTGAAAGATGCCGACTTGTTTGGAGATGAACGTTCATTTTTATCTGCCGTTGGAAAAGGGTTGACGGAGAGAATGGTTGAAGCAACTGCTAGCGGCTGGGAGGTTAAGTGATCATTCGTGGAGTAAAACTCAGGGCCATTACCAACGAAGGTGAATATGGGTTCGGTTTCAATTTTGGACGAACTTTGACCATTGTTCGGGCCAGGAATTCGAGTGGTAAGAGCACGCTGTTCAACAGCGTGCTCTATGGCCTTGGCATGGAAGAGCTTGTTGGGGGGAAGAACGAGAAGGCCCTCCCGTACGCTCTTAAGGAGCATATTGTCGAGTCCGATGAGCGTCGAATCTTGATTACAGCCTCGGAGGTATTGCTTGAAATTGAGAATTGCTCTGGTGAAGTGGTTACGTTGCGCCGCGCCATCCGGGATACGGAGAGAGATCCGAAGCTCATAGAGGTGTTTTCGGGAGCACATTTGACAGAGGATAGAGCGTTCGGTGAAGCCCGGCCTACTTATGTGCATGATGGTGGTGGTGCCAAGCGACCTGAAGGGTTTCATCGATTTCTTGAAATCTTCCTGGGTCTAAGCTTGCCGCAAGTGCCGACCACAAACGGTGGAGAGACCAAACTCTACTTGCAGGCCGTCTTTGCCGCCTTAGCTGTTGAGCAGAAGCGCGGATGGACAGATTACATCGCCAACATTCCGTTCTATGGAATTCGGGACGCACGAACCAAAGTAGTTGAGTTCCTCCTCGGCTTGGACGTTTTTGAGACAAATGCTGCGCGTAATCGACTAAATGCTGAATCGGTTGAGATTGATGCTGACTGGCGTAAGACATACGGAGAGTTGCAGCGAGAGGCAAGCCAGCTTGGTGCTGTAATCGACGGTGCTCCATCCTCTCCGTCGGCTCTTTTCAAAGAGGGAGAGGCAAGCATCAGGAAACTCGCTGGGAGTTCATCTGTTCCCTTGGCTGAACACATCATCCAGTTACGGTCTGAGTACGCGACCTTGCAGAAGCAGTCCGAGCAGTATCACAAGGTCTCTGGGGCCGAAGCCATGCATAGCGTCACAGTTGCGATGGACGAATTGCGGGAGCTTAGTGTGCTGCATGAACGTGCAACGGCACTTCACGCTGAGCAGCGGATCTCTCTGAGGGATTATGAGAGGCTGCTTGCGGAGGCTAATGAAGACCTTGAGCGGAACAAGACGGCGGCGAAACTCCGTGACCTTGGCGCGAAGCACGGTGTGGCGACCGCGGTCGGTAAGTGCCCGACATGTAATCAGCCAGTTGATGACACGTTATTGGCCGGGGCTGTGACTGGCCCTCAAATGGACTTGGCGACTAACATTGCCTATCTGGAGAGCCAGCGTCGCATGCTTATGAGGCAGATTGCAGGCTTGAAGACTGGTCTTCAGGCGACTGAAGTCAGAGTCAATGAGTTGGCTGTTCGCATTGCCAGCAAACGTGATTTAGTCGTCGCGATGCGTGGTGATGTGACGTCTGGAGCCTCTGAATCAAAGGCTATCGTACGCCGACAGGTGCAGATTGAGGTGGAGGTGGAGGCACTTGAGAAGCTCCGAGCAAAGGCCGCTGAACTGTTCGCACAGCTCGGGCAGGTTGCGATGCGTATGAGTGCCAACCAGGCTGCGAGGAGAGATATGCCGAAAGCGGCCTACAACTTGGCAGATATCGAGCGCATTGATCGCTTCCAACTGAACTTCCGAGCGAATGCAGGATCATTTGGGTATGAAAGTGCTCCGATTCGTGATATTGAAATCGGTAAGGACACGCTTGTCCCATGCCTCGCCGATATGGAGCTGCGTGAGATTCGGACTGACATTAAATCAGACTCAAGTGCCAGCGACTTCGTGCGGCTCATCTGGAGCTATTTGCTGGCTTTGTATCAGACTTCGGCCATGCCCTTGTCTCCAGGCAACCATCCGGGGCTGTTGATGTTCGACGAGCCTGGTCAGCATTCGATGGCGGTCGATAGTCAGAATGCGCTTCTCAAGCAGCTGGCCAGTGAGGCCAACCTACAGAGTATCGTTGCTGCCTCTTTTGATGAGTCGGAGGAAGTGTTCCTTCAAGCCACGCAGGGCGTTCAGTACACGCTCATCGAATGGGGAGGCAAGCTTTTACGGTCAGTGGAGAGGGAGGGACCATCCACATCATGCTGAGGGAGTCCTACAGTGAGTAACCCAATCCGACGTCTTTGAGTATGTTTTTGAGTATGCTTTTCCTCAGATGGTGTCCGCTGTAGAGTGGTGTTCTGGTCTCGCCGACACCACAGAATGGAGAAACCCGCATGGACTTGAGCCATGCGGGTTCTTGTTGCCCGGATTCCCCTCCCGCCGCCTCGACCCTGATAGGGCCCTCCAATCCCACTCCGCAATCCTCCCAAGGAACCATCCCCTCCCCAGGTGTTACCCAACGCAAAGCGCGCCCCTCCCACCCATCGGCCGCGCATCGCGCGAAGGAACGCCCCATGAGCCAGCCTCACCTGCACCAACTGATGAGCGAGATCGGTCCCCTGCTGGACCTGGACGAAGTCGTCGAACACCCCGGCGAGGCCGTGTGGGTGCTCGCCTTCGCCGACGGCGCGGTGATCGAGGCCGAGTACGACGAATCCGCGGGCGGCCGCCTGCTGCTGTCGATGGAACTGGGCGAGCCCGCCGAAGCGGATGCGGCGGAACTGCACCGCATCCTGCTGCAATACAACCATCTCTGGCGGCAGACCGGCGGGGTGCGCATGGCGCTGGCCGGGCGCGCCGTGGTGCAGGCGCTGGAACTGGCCGTGCCCGGCCTGGCGCTGTCGACGCTGGCCGGTGCCCTGACCGGCCTGCACGGCAACGCCGCGCTGTGGCGGGACCTGCTGGCGCCCGCCACGGCGCCCGATCCGCGGGCGGGCGACGCATCGTTCGGCATGGGCGGCCTGCGCGCCTGACGCCGCCAGGACATCGCAACGCAATCCATTCAAAGAGAGTCCACCATGCCGCTGACCTTCAATGGCAACGAGCCGCACAAGTTCAACGATATCCGCGACCATTTCCAGGGCGTCGATCCGAAGCAGGGCGGCAAGCACCTGCGCGTCAACGGCGAAGGCGTGATGTACCTGCATGCGGGCACGCGCAGCGGCGTGGGCGCGCGGGCGCTGGAGCAGCGCCGGGAGAAGCATGAGAGGGCCTTCGAGATGGTGCGGGAGTCGATCGACCGCCAGCTGAGGCTCCGGATCGGCGGCCAGCGGGTGGTGCTGGGCACGGGCGAGGACGTGCTGCGCAACGTGCTGGGCCAGCGCAAGTTCGACGAGCGGCGGATCGGCGTCGAGGACCTGGGGGCGATCGCGCGCGAGGTCGACCGCCTCGAATCCTCGCACTACGAAAGCCGCGTGGATGCGCTGGTGGACGGTTTCGCCGGGCATCTGGAGGGCGCCGGCGTCGATGTGGGAGCGTTGCGCCGGCAGCTCAAGCAGCCGGATTCCGGCGTCGGCCTGGCCATGCTGGAATCGCTGTTCAAGGACGAGCAGGATTGGCGGGATCGACCGCCGGTGGACCTGGGGACATTGAAGGACGATCTGGCGCGCATGGGCGCGTGGCGCGCCCTGGCGAAGCACGGCCTCATCCATGAAGGCAAGTCGCGCGGCGAGGGCGTGCACTTCCAGCTGCTCACCCAGGACGAGCAGGAAGGCTTCGGCTATCCGGAACTGACGACCCTGAACCTGCACCCGCGAGAACTGGTCGGCCGGCATGGCGCCATCAACGTCAAGAGCGATTTCTTCACCTACGAGTCGCACGACAAGCCGAACCTGCGCGACACGCACGACAAGGTGCACATTTCCGTGGCGCCGGACGAGGTCGAGGAAGCCTGGCGGCTCATCATGCCGATCCTGCTGGAGCATCCGGACGTCATCAAGCATTTCAAGGTGACGGACATGGGCACCCTCGAGCGCAAGATCGAGGGCTACGAGAACGACATCGCGGGCGACGAAGCGCGGCTGCGGGATCCGGACCTGTCTCCGGAAGAGCGCGGCCGCCTGGAGGGCAACGTCGCCGAACTGCGCGGCTTTCTGGCGCAGGCGCGCCGCGTGCACGACGGCGCGCAGATCACGATCTACAGCTTCCAGCCGAAGGAGGGCGACGGGATTCCGCCCGAACGGTTCCGGCAGGTCATCGATCGCGTTACCGATGTTCTCGAGCGGCGAGGCTTCACCGAGGGCCGGCGGCCCGGTTCCGACCTGCCGGTGAACGGCTACGTGACCTTCCGCAACGACGCGGGCGGCATCCGCGAGGGCTCCCCGGACTACGCGCGGCACCTGGAAAGCCTCAAGGGCAGCCCCTTCTACGTGGCCCTGACCCATGATCCCGATGTGTCCGGCGTGGTGGACACGCTGCGCGAATTGAGCCGGCGCGTCGGCGAGGACGGCGAACTGCGCGGGCGGCGCGACCCGGAAGGCGGCGTGCGCCTGTACGGCAGCGATCGCAAGCCCGGCCTGGTGAGCCGGATCACCGGCGGCACGTTGCGCCGGCGCGAGCGGGCGCGCGAGGAAATGGGCCGCCTGCTCGACGAGATGGAAGGCCGGCTGGGCCGGGGCGGCGCCCGTCCCGCCGCGCGCGAGATCCTCAAGGGGCTGCGCGCCAGTCTCGACGAAGGCCCCGTCACCGGGGCACGGCTCTCGCAGGCCGTGACCGACCTGGCGCGGGCGCTGCACCAGGACGCGCGCACCGAAGCCTTTGCCCGCCAGGATGCGCGTGACGCCGAGAACATGCGCGCCCGCGCGCTCAGGGAGGACCACGTCAATCAGGCCCGCGCGCGCGAGGGCCTGCTGCTGGACGAGGACGGGCTGCCGGTCGGAGACGAGCGGACCCTCACGTTTACGCCCGTCAGGGATCCGCTCAACGACGAGATCCGGAATTTCGACCGGAGCACGCTGCGCCACGTCGAGGGGAGCCCGGGCGAGACCCGCCTGCCTTTGGACGGCGGCGCCTTCCGCGACGGGATCGTCCGGGCCTCCCCGGGGGCGCCGCTGCCGCGCCAGGAGATCCGCGACGGCATCGAGCCCGGCTACGACACCCTCGGGACCCGCCTGCGCGAGGACGGCTACATGGCGCTCCTGCGCCAGGCCATGGACGGCTATCTGCTGGAGCAGCCGCGCGGCGAGGAGGCCAGGAACCAGGCGGCGCTGCGCGACCTGGAGCGCATCCTGGAGCAGGGCGACTGGGACTGGACGAAGGACGTCGCGCTGCCCAACGACCTGCGCCAGGCGCTGCGGGCCTACAAGCGGGAGGGATTGAGCCACAAGGACATGGAGCGCCTCCTGGACATCCGGCAGGACTACCTGCGTCGCCAGGAGGTACGGGAACTGCCCGGCAGGCTGGGCCCCGACCTGGAGGCCCTGAGCGACTCGATCGTGCGGGACATGCTCGCGCTCGATGCCGTCACCCGGCTCCAGCTGGCCCTGGGCGACGGCCGGGACATCATCGACCGCATGGTCGACGGCGGCATGGATCGCTGGCTGCCGGAGGGCGCGCCCGAGCATCTGGGCAGCCGCCCGGTGCTGCGGGGGCTGGTCGCCAAGGCCTACGAGGATGCGCGGATGCGGCTGGCCGGTGCCGTCGTCGACGAACTGGGCCTCGCGGGGGTGGAGGACTTCCGGCTGATTTCGTCTCAACTGCGCGCCGCGCAGCGGGCGGGCGCCGAGATGCGTTGCGAAACGCTGGTGCGGCAACTGGGGGACCTGTTCGCCCGCAGGCTGGACAGGCTCGACGGCGAAGGCCGGCTGCGGCTCACCCTGGGCGACGACCGCGTCGTGGTCGAGGGCCTGGTCCAGGCCATGATCGAGGACGAGGACCTGGACCCGGCCCGCCGCGAGTCGCTGCGCGTACTGGCGGGCGAGGCCTACGGGCAGGCGCTGTCGCGCCTGTCGGACCGCGTGCTCGGCGACGACCGCGTCGTGCTCGACGGCAAGGTCTACACGCGGGAAAAGAACATCGGCCAGGGCGGCTTCGGCAGGGTCGACCTCTACCGGGCCGAGGACGGCGCGCGCATCGTGCTCAAGACGCCCGTCGTGAACGACGACAGCCGCAGCCTGGAATCGCTCCTGCTCGAGGCCCGCAACGAGGTGCGCAGCCATCGGGTCGCCCAGGTGCCGGAGCCCGGTGTGGAGGGCGTGCATCCGCGGGTCATCGGCCTGCGCGGCGCTTTCCGCGGTCCGGACGGACTGGTCCGGATCGCGCTCGAACACGCGCCCGGCGGCAGTCTGTACGACTTGAACAGGACCATCCAGGCCGCCGTCGACCAGGGCGTGATCGGCATCGAGGCCGCCACGCGGGTGCGCATCCTGCTGTTCCGCGACCTGCTGGAAGGCATGCGCCACGTGCAGGAGGCGCGCGGCATGATGCACCTGGATTTCAAGTCGCCCAATGTGTTCATCGGCGGGGACGGCTCGGCCAAGGTGGGCGACTTCGGCACGTCCCGGCAGGGCGACACGCTGCATCTGGACAAGCGGCCGGTGGCCAATCCCCTGTGGCAGCCGCCGGAACTGATCGCCGGTGCGCGGGAGAGCCAGCGTGTCCTGCGGGAGGGCGGCTCCGGCGGCTTCCAGACCAGCGGCAAGACCGACACCTGGAGCCTGGGCGTCACCGCCTACGAGATTTTCTCGGGCGGACAGCTGCCCTTCGACGACCCGAAGGGCTTCATGAGCAAGGTCGAGGACAAGCTGCGCGCCTTCGGCGGCGACGAGAACCATCGGGTGCGCGCGCTCGGCACCGACCAGGAGGGCAATCCGGTGGGGATGGGCGCGACCGCGCTGGACCGCCTGCTCAACCAGCTGCTGCATCCCGACCCGGAACAGCGCCCCGGCCTCGGGGATCTCCTGGAGGGCAACCTGTTCGACGAGCTCCTGCAGCCGTCGCGGGACGGGATCGGCCTGGTCGAAGACACGGTCCTGGTCGACGGCGTGCGCGACCTCGTCAAGGCCCTTTCGACCGGCGACATGGAGCGCGCCCGCGAACTGGGCGAGGCGCTGGGGCGCTGACGGGAGCGTGCCGCCTCAACGCCCCGCCATCTTCCGCAGGCACGCCTCCGCGCCGCCGATGGCGACCCGCGCGCTGCAGGCGATCATCAGGTTCAGGTTCAGGCCGAAGGGGGCGGCCGCCGCGCGGGCCCATGCGGGATCCTGGCGCCTCAGGGCACGAGCAGCATGCTGCCGATGCTGCGTCCGGCCTCCAGGTCCGCATGCGCCCGCGCCGCATCTTCGAGCGCGTAGGCGGTGCCGATGGTACCGCCGATGCCCTGGCGCAGCATGTCCATGACCGCGGCGGCCGCCGTCCGGTAGGTCGGCGGATCGGCGGCATAGGCCATGAAACTGGGGCGCGCCAGCGACAGGGAGCGTCGAGGGCCGAGGTCCTCGAGATCGAGGGGCGGGATGGGGCCGGCCGCCTGGCCGATGCTGGCGACGGTGCCGAATGGCCGCACGCACGCGAGCGTCCGCGCCAGCATGCCGCCGCCGATGCCGTCGTAGGCGACGTCGACGCCGCGTCCGTCCGTCAGGTTCCGGACCTCGCCGATGAGATCCGCGTCGCGGCCGACGATGACATGGTCGGCCCCCGCCTGGCGGGCCAGCTTGGCCTTTTCCAGGGAACTCGTCGTGCCGATCACCGTGGCGCCCAGGTGCCTGGCCCAGCGCGACAGGAGCGCGCCCGTGCCGCCCGCGGCGGCATGGATGAGCACCGTGGTCCCGGGCCCGACCGGGAAGGTCCGGGTCAGCAGCATGTGGGCGGTGATGCCGCGCAGCATCGAGGCCGCGGCCATTTGCGCGGGAATGTCGTCGGGCAGGGCGATGGCGCGTGCTTCCGGCAGCAGCCGCGTCGAGGCGTAGGCGCCGACGGGGGCGCCGGCGTAGGCCACGCGGTCGCCGGGCGATAGGCGGGTGACGCCGGGACCGACGGCCTCGATCACGCCGGCGCCCTCGACGCCGAGCGTGGCGGGCAGCGGCAGCGGATAGAGTCCCGTCCGGTGGTAGATGTCGATGAAGCTGACACCGATCGCCTCGTGGCGGATGCGGACCTGGCCCGGGCCGGGCTCGGCCGGCGTATCGGCCGAAACGTGCAGCCGATCGATTCCGCCGGTGTCGGCGATCTGGATTTTCCTGTCCATCCGGTTCTCTCCTGTCTTGTGATGGAGGGATCATCCCACTCTCGGATATGGAAATAAATTCCCTATACTTTCCCATGTAATGTGAAAAAATTGACAATCATGGATTGGGAAGACTTGCGCTATTTCGCGGCGCTTGCGAACGCCGGTTCGCTGTCGGGCGCGGCGCGTTCGATCGGCGTCGAGCATGCGACGGTCGCGCGCCGCGTCGCCCGCCTGGAGCGGGAAACCGGGCTGAAGCTGGTGGACCGGCGCGGGCGCCGTTTCCTGCTGACCGCCGACGGCGGAAAGATCGCGGCGATCGCGCGGACGATGGAGGAGCACGCCGGCGCGGTCGAGCGCGTGAAGGCCGGCCGGTCGTCGACGCTCGAAGCCGAGGTCGTGATCAGCGCGCCGCCCGCCTATGCCGCGGCGCGGCTGGCCGGGCCATTGGCGGATCTTCGCAAGCGGCACCCCGGTATCCGGGTGCGCATGATCGGCGAGAAGCGCCAGGCCTCGCTGGATCGCCGCGAGGCCGATCTGGCGATCCGCCTTTCCCGTCCCACGGTGGGCGACTTGACGGCGTTCAAGATCGGCGAGGCCCGGTTCCGGCTGTACGCCAGCCCGGCCTATCTCGCCGCGACGCCGGTTGGCGCATGGGCGTTCGTCGCCTATGAGCAGGGCATGGATGCCGCGCCCCAGCAGGCCGGGCTCCTGGCGATGCTCGAGGGCCGGCCTATCGGGTTGCGCGCCAGCACCCTGGAAATGCAGGCGGCCTTCATCCTGGCGGGCGGCGGCGTCGGCATGCTGCCCGATTTCGCGGTGGAGGGCCTGGACGGCCTGGTCGAGGCGGATCCGGCCATGCTCCCGCTCGTCCGGGAGATCTGGCTGGTCGTCCATACCGACATGCGGCATGCGCCGGCCATCCGCGCGGTCATGGACTGCCTGGCGGAGTCCTCGGGCACATGACGCGTCCGTTTCGCCGGACGGCCGCTGGCGTCCTAGCCTGGATGGCCGGCGTGGGCCTGGGCGCCGTCGCGGGCCTGCCGCAGCAGCGCCAGCAACTGCGCCTGCGATGAGGGCGGACAGTCCCGCAGCAGGTCGGCGGCCACGCGTTCCTGGAGCTTGCGCAGCTGCGCGAAGAACCGCTGGCCTTGCGCGCTCAGGCGCAGGCAGCGCACGCGCCTGTCGCTTTCGCTGGCGCTGCGCGTCAGCCAGCCGCGTTCCTCCAGGTGGGCCAGGAGGCGCGCCATCTGGGCCTTGTCGGCGTGGCTGCGTTCCACCAGGTCTCTTTGCGTGATGCCCGGCTGGCGGCCCGCGCGCATCAGGATGCGCATTTCGTTGAAGGTCAGTTCCGGATGCACGGCCTCCATGGCCTTGCGCATGCGCGCGCGGAACAGGTGCAGCAGTTCGTGCAGGCTGTCGAAGACGTCGATGGGCAGTGACGGATTCATGGCGGTCGGTTGATGGTTGACTAAGTCAACTTATCGAGTCAATAATAGTGGACTTTAACAACCAATAGAACGATATGTCCACGGAAGAAAAAACCGTCATCCAGCGCGTGCGCCATCCATTCCGTGCCCGCCACGTGCGATTGCTCGCGCGCGAGCCCGTCAGCCCCGGTTTCGTCCGCCTGACGCTGGGGGGCCCGGAGCTGCACGATTTCACGAGCGTCGGCTTCGACGATCACGTCAAGCTCATCCTGCCGCAGGCGGGGCTTGAAAAGCCCAACCTGCCCGCCATGGTCGACGGCCGGCCGCAGGTCGAGGAACCGCGTCCCGTCATGCGGGACTACACGCCGCTGCGTTTCGACCCGGTCGGCCACACGCTGCTGATGGATTTCGCGGTCCACGGCACGGGGCCGGCGGTCGAGTGGGCGCTTGGCGCCCCGATCGGCCAATGGCTGGGGCTGGCCGGCCCGCGCGGCAGCATGCTGCTGCCCGACGACCTGCAATGGCATTGGCTGCTGGGCGACGAGACGGCCATGCCCGCGATCGAACGCCGCCTGGCGGAACTGCCCGCCGGGACGCGCGCCGTAGTGCGGGTGCAATTGAGCGACCCCGCAGACCGGCGCGCCTGGCGCAGTGCGGCCGATCTGGACCTGCAATGGGTGGATTCGCTGGCCGGGGCTGTCGACGACCTGGAGATTCCGGCAGGCCCCGGCTTCATCTGGGCCGCCGGCGAGAACCGCGCCATGGCCGCACTGCGCAAGCAGCTGCTGGCCAAGCCGGGCGCCGACCCGCGCCGCATGCGGATCGCCTCGTACTGGAAGCGGGGCGAGGCTGGGCACCACGAGGAAATCGGCGCCGGCGGCTGACGCCCGGCCGGGGGGCCGGCGGCGCGGCGATCTCCGTGCCGGCCGGATCGATCGATGCGAAGGCGCGCCGGGGGCGCGCCTTCGTGCGCTATAGTGGCGCTTTGCAGGCGCGGATCATCGATCCCGCATGGCAGGCCTACCCCCGGAAGCGCGACAGCCTATGTTCATCGAGCTCGTCAAAGGAGTTTCCCTGCTGCTGGCGCTGTGCTTCCTCCATGGCGTGAACGTCCGGCTGTGGCGCTCGCGGCCGCTCGTGGGGCGGCTGTGCTCGGGCGTCATCTTCGGCGGCATCTGCGTGATCGGCATGCTGACGCCCCTGGTGCTGGAACCGGGCGTCATCTTCGACGCGCGTTCGGTGGTGCTCAGCATGGCGGGCCTGTTCGGCGGCCCGCTGGTGGCCGGCGTCGCGGCGGCCATGGCGGGCGCGGCGCGGCTGTCGCTGGCGGGCGAAGGGGCCGTCATCGGCCTGCTGGTGATCCTGCTGTGCGCCGCGTCGGGCCTGCTCTACCGTCGGGCGCGGGCGCGCGGATGGCTGGACGTGGACCCGGTCTCGCTGGCGTGCTTCGGATTGCTGACGCACGTGGCGGTGCTGGCCCTGTTCCAGTTCCTGCCCGCCGACGTGGCGCGGCACTTCAACGGGATGGTCGCCCAGCCTTTCCTGCTGACGTTCACCTGCGCCACGGTGGTGCTCGGCCTGCTGCTGCGCGACATGGAGGACCGGCTGTCCACCGAGCGCGCCCTGGCGGGCACGGCGGCGCGGCTGTCCGCCATCACCCGGGCGATCCCAGACGTGCTGCTGGTGCTCGACGACCAGGGACGCTATGTGGAAGTGCTGTCCCACGACGACGGCCCACTCGCCGCGAGCGCGTCGGAACTGGTCGGTCGGCGGCTGCACGAGGTGCTGCCCGCCGGGCAGGCCGACCGCTTCATGACCCTGATCCGCGACACGTTGTGGTCGCGCCGCACGCAAGGCATCGAATACGAAATGCGGACGCGGTCGGGGCTGCGCCATTTCGAGGGACGCGTCCAGGCCCTGGATGCCCGGGTGAACGGCCGGGACGGCGTGGTCTTCCTGGCCCGCGACATCACCGAACGCAGGCGTGCCGAGAGCGCCCTGCGCGAATCGGAACTGCGCTTCCGCTCGGTGCTGCTCAATATCCCCTCCATTTCCGTGCAGGGGTATCGGGCGGACGGCACCACGACCTACTGGAACCGGGCGTCGGAGTATCTCTACGGCTACACGGCCGAAGAGGCCATGGGCAGGAGCCTGCTGGACCTGATCATCCCGTCGTTCATGCACGACCAGGTGCGCGCGGAGATGCGCCGCATGTTCGACACCGGCGAGGCCATTCCGGCGGGCGAACTGCGGTTGCGGCGCAAGGACGGTTCCATGGTGGACGTGTTTTCCAGCCATGCGTTCGTCGAGGTGCCGGGCCAGCCGCCGGAGATGTTCTGCATCGACGTCGACATCTCGAGCCGCAAGGCCGCCGAGGAAGAGGCGCGCTACCTGGCGTTCTACGATGCGCTGACGCAGCTTCCCAACCGCCGGCTGCTGGTGGATTGCCTGCAGCGGGCGCTGACCGACGGCGCCCGGTCGGGCCTGATCGCGGCGGTGTTCTTCCTGGACCTGGACAACTTCAAGACCCTGAACGACACCCGCGGCCACGAGGTGGGCGACCTGCTGCTGCGGCTGGTGGCCAGGCGCCTGCGCGACAGCGTGCGCGAACAGGACACGGTGGCCCGCCTGAGCGGGGATGCGTTCGTGGTGGTCGCGCCCGGCCTGGGCCGCGGCGCGCCGGAGGCGGCCGCCGGGGCACGCGCGCTGGGCGAGCACCTCCTGGCCCGCCTGCGCGAGCCGTGCGACCTGGCCGGGCACGAATACCATTTCTCGATGAGCGTCGGGGTGGCGCTGCTCGACCCCGCCTCGGAATCGGTGGACGAGGTGCTCAAGCAGGCGGACATGGCCATGTATCGCGCCAAGGACGCGGGGCGCGATACGCTGCGCTTCTTCGATCCGGACATGCAGCAGGCCGTGACCCGCCGCGCGCTGCTGGAGGTCGAACTGCGCAACGGCCTGCGCCAGGAGCAGTTCCTGCTGCTCTACCAGCCCCAGGTGGACGGCGAGGGGCGCGTGACGGGCGTCGAGGCGCTGGTGCGCTGGCGGCATCCGGCGCGCGGGATGGTGCCGCCGTCCGAGTTCATCCCCATGGCCGAGGAGACGGGGCTGATCCTGCCGCTGGGCCATTGGGTCATGGAAACGGCCCTGCGCCAGCAGGCCCGCTGGCGGTCGGATCCGGTGTTCGGCCGCCTGGACCTGGCCGTCAACGTCAGTCCCCGCCAGTTCCGGCAGGAAAACTTCGTGGCGCAGGTCCTCGCGCTGCTGCGCGACACGGGTGCCGATCCCGCGCGGATCAAGCTCGAGCTGACCGAAAGCCTGCTGCTGCACAGCGTGGACAGCGCGATCGAGACCATGCGCGCGCTCCGGGCGCATGGCCTGAGTTTCGCGCTGGACGATTTCGGCACGGGCTATTCCTCGCTGAACTACCTCAAGCGCCTGCCGCTTGCCCAGATCAAGATCGACCAGAGCTTCGTGCGCGGCGTGCTGCGGGATCCCAGCGACGCGGCCATCGCCCGCTCCATCATCGCGCTGGCCGACAGCCTGGGCCTGGGCGTGATCGCCGAGGGGGTGGAAACCGAGGCGCACCGCCGCTTCCTGCTGGAGCATGGCTGCCCGGCCTTCCAGGGGTATCTGTTCGGGCGTCCGATGGAACTGGACGCCCTCGAGCGGCAGGTCCGTGCGGGCCGCGCGGCCCGCTGAACCCACACCCGCGGCCGCTCAGGCGCGCAGGGTCTTCAGCGCCGTGGCCCAGCGCAGCAGTTCGTCCAGCAGCGTGGTGGCCGAGGCGTCGATCAGTTCGTTGGAGGCGAATTCGCCGTTTTCCTGGATGTGCTTGGGTACCATGGGGATGGCGACGCCTTCGACCATGGGCATCATCTTCAGGGTGGTGACCTGCGGCTTGGCCGACTGGACCGAGCGCAGGCCGCCCGAGACCCCGCCGTAGCTGACGAAGCCGCAGGGCTTGTAGTTCCATTCCTTGTAGACGAAGTCCAGCGCGTTCACCAGGGCGGGCGGCGCGCTGTAGTTGTATTCGGGCGTGACGAAAATATAGGCGTCGGCGCGGGCCACGCTGGCGCTCCAGCGCTTGGTGTGGTCGTGCGCGTATTGCTGCATGCGGGGATGCACCGGCTCGTCGTAGAGGGGCAGGTTGAAGTCGGCCAGGTCCACCAGTTCGACGTCGAACTGGCCGTGGCCGCGCGCGAATTCGTGGAACCAGCGTGCGACGGCGGGGCCGACGCGGCCCGGGCGGGTGCTGCAGATGATGACTTGGAGCTTGAGCGGCATCGTGTGTTTCCTTGCTTGTTGGGGGAGAGGGTGATCGTCAGCCCGCGCCCTCGGGGAGCGGGATGAATTCCTGGTCGTCTCCGACCGGCAGGGCCATGCGCTGGGCACGCCAGTCCTCGCGGGCCTGTTCCAGCCGATCCTTGGACGAGGACACGAAATTCCAGTAGATGAACCGTTCGCCGATGGGCTCGCCGCCCAGCAGCATGACGGTGGCGGGGCCCCGCGCCTGGATCTGGGCGGCGCGGCCCGGTTCCAGGACCAGCATCCGGCCTTCGGCCAGCAACTGGCCGTCCAGTTCGACGGCGCCCCGGGCCACGTAGACGGCGCGTTCCGGGTATTCGGTCCCCAGGGCGCGGCGGGCGCCGTCGGCCATGTCCCAGTGCAGGTAGAACAGGGGCGAATGCGTCCGGACGCGGGCGGTGGCGCCGTCGATGGCGCCGGCGATCAGGCGGCCGGCGACGCCGTCCTCGTCGAATTCGGGCAGTTCGCCGGCGCCCTGGTGGTGATGGAAGGCCGGTGCCGTTTCCTCGTGTTCGCGCGGCAGGGCGACCCAGGCCTGGATGCCGTGCATGGTGGCGCCGTGGGCGCGGGCGTATTCCAGCCGTTCGCTGTGGGTGATGCCGCTGCCGGCGGTCATCCAGTTGACCTCGCCGGGGCGGATTTCCTGGTTCGATCCCAGGCTGTCGCGGTGGGTGATGGCGCCGCTGTACAGGTAGGTGACGGTGGACAGGCCGATGTGGGGATGCGGCCGGACGTCCAGTTCGCGCGGGGCGCCGCGCGCCACATCCAGCGGTCCCAGGTGATCGAAGAAGATGAAGGGCCCCACCATGCGGCGCTTGCGGAAGGGCAGGACGCGGCCGACGATGAAGCCCCCGCCCAGGTCGTGCGTGCGGCGGTCGATCAGCAGGGTGGCGGTCATGGGTATCCTCGCGCGGGCCGGTCGGGAGCGGCCCCGCGATTACGATACTACAGCTCCCTGCGCTACATGTGCCCGGGTAGCCAGGTGGCCAGCGCGGGGAAATACCACAGGATCACCAGCAGCAGCGCCATCAGGCCGAAGTAGGGCGCGCAGACCCGGGCCAGGTAGGTGATTTCCTTGCCGGTCATGCTTTGCAGCACGAACAGGTTGAAGCCCACCGGCGGCGTGATCTGGGCGGTCTCGACGGTGATGACCAGGAAGATGCCGAACCAGAGCGGATCGATGCCGGCCGCCTGGATGATGGGCAGCACCACGCCCATGGTCAGGACGATGGTGGAGATGCCGTCCAGGAAGCAGCCCAGCACGATGTAGAACAGGGCGAGCACGACGATCAGCATGCCGGGCGACAGGTTCAGGCCGCCGACGAATTCCGCCAGCTGGCGGGGCAGGCCGATGTAGCCCATGGACAGGGTCATGAAGGCGGCGCCCGACAGGATCAGGGCGATCATGCAGTACAGGCGCGTGGCACCCAGCAGGGAATCGCGGAACGATTTCCAGGTCAGGGTTTTTTGCCAGGCCGACAGCAGGAAGGCGCCGAGGACGCCGATGGCGGCCGATTCGGTGGCGGTGGCCACGCCGCTGTAGATGCTGGCGACCACGCCCAGGATCAGCAGGACCACGGGGATCAGCTGGCGCGATTCGCGCAGCTTTTCGGCCAGCGACAGGCCGCCCGCCGATTCCGGCACGCGGTCCGGGTGCAGCAGCGCCCAGCCGGCGATCCAGCCGCTGAACAGCAGCGCCAGCAGCAGCCCGGGCACGACCCCGGCGATGAAGAGCTTGGCGATCGAGGTTTCCGCCGCCACGCCGTAGACGATCAGGATGATGGACGGGGGGATCAGCAGCCCCAGGGTGGCGGGGCCGCCCAGCGAACCGATGATCTGCGCGTCGGGGTAGCCGCGCCGCCGCAGTTCCGGCAGGTTCATGCGGCCCACCGTGACGCAGGTGGCGGCCGAGGACCCGCAGACCGAGGCGAAGATCGTGCAGCCCAGCACGTTGGTGTGCAGCAGCCGCCCGGGCAGGCGGTTGACCCAGGGCGCCAGGCCGCGGAACAGGTTTTCCGACAGGTTGGTGCGGTACAGGATCTCGCCCATCCAGATGAACAGGGGCAGGGCGGTCAGGGTCCAGCTGCTGGCGCTGCCCCAGATGGTGATGGCCATGGCGTCGCCCGCCGCGCGGCTGGAGAAGAACTCCATGCCGAACCAGGCGACGCCGGCCAGGGTCAGGCCCACCCAGACGCCGCCGCCCAGCAGCGCGAAGAGGACCACGATCAGGATGACGCTGGCCGAGATCTCATTCATGGTGGGGCTCCTCGGAGGCGGGGGCCGGGCGCCTGCCCAGCAGTTCCAGGCAGAATTCGTCCAGGAAGGCGATGAAGAAGACCAGGGTGCCCACGGCCATGGGGATCTGGGGGATCCACATCGGCGTGGCGTCGATGCCGGTGGAGATGTCCTGGAAGGCCCAGGACTGCCAGACCAGGCGCGCGGAATACAGGGCCAGGAACCCCGACAGCGCGACGGCGATCAGCAGGGCGGCCAGTTCCAGCCCCCGGCGCGCCCGGCCGCGCAGCATGCCCAGGACCAGGGTGACGCGGATGTGCTCGCCGTGCTTCAGCGTGCTGGCCAGGGCCAGGAAGCCGGCGCCGGCCATGGCGTAGCCGGCGTAGGCGTCGTAGCCGCCGACCGCGAAGCCCAGCAGGCGGCCCAGGATCATCAGCGACACCATCAGCAGGACGCCGATCATGCCCAGGCCGGCCAGCCAGGCGCTGGCCGTGTAGAGTCCGTCGAGGAACCGGCGCATGGTCAGCGGCTGGCGCGGTAGGCGTCCAGGATCCGCTTGCCCTCGTCGCCCGCCTTGGCCGTCCATTCCTGGATGACGGTGTCGCCGACCTTGGCCAGGTCGGCCTTCAGCTGGGCGGAGGGTTCGACGATTTCCATGCCGCCGGCCTTGAGCTTGGCGATGGAATCGGCGTCGACCTGGCGGGAGGCTTCCCAGCCGCGTTTCTCGGCGGCGGCCGCGGCCTTCAGCAGGGCGTCGCGCGTGGCCGGGGACAGGGCCTGGACGGCCTTTTTGTTGGCGACCACGGCGTTCTTCGGGATCCAGGCCTGGACGTTGGTGAAGTACTTCATGTTTTCGTAGAGCTTGTTGTCCGCGCCGGTGGCGCTGGACGTGATCAGCCCTTCGATGACGCCGGTGGCCAGCGCCTGGGACAGTTCGGCTTCCTGGATGGTGACGGGCTGGGCGCCGACCAGTTCGCCGATGCGGGCGGTGGTGGGGCTGTAGACGCGCCACTTCATGCCCTTCAGGTCCGCGCCGGAATTGATGGGCTTGTTGCTGTAGATGCTTTGCGGCGGCCAGGCCACGGCGTACAGCAGCACCATGCCCTGCTGGTCCAGTTTCTTTTCCAGGGCCGGCTTCTGGGCCTGGTAGAGCTTCCAGGCCTCGTCGTAGTTGCCGGCCAGGAACGGCAGGCCGTCCAGGCCGAAGGGCTGCCATTCGTTCTGGAAGCTGACCATGAAGAATTCGCCCGCCTGGGCCTGGTCGCCCTGCACGGCGCGCTTGATTTCCGGCATCTTGAACAGGGACGCGCCGGAATGGACGGTGATCTTCAGGTCGCCCTGGGTGGCGGCGTCCACGTCCTTGGCGAACTGGGCCAGGTTCTGCGTGTGGAAATTGAAGGCCGGGTAGGCCGAGGCCAGGTCCCACTTCGTGGCGGCCTGGGCCTGGACGGTGAGGCCCAGGCCGGCGACCAGGGCGGTGGCGAAGAAAGTGCGACGCTTCATGGGGAGGCTCCTGGAGAAGGATCGGGTGGGGCATTGCCGCGCGGCCGCGAGCCGGCCCGGGCGATGGCTGACGATAAAGATAGACCATCCATGGCCCGCCGCCAATCAGGGTTATCAACAATAAGAATATTTTTGTAGCTGAGATAGTCTTTGATCGTTGAATTATTTTTTTATGATTGTTGAACAATATAGGGCGAAGCTTGCCCGTGGCCGGTCCGGGGCGCCGCCGGCGCGGAACGGGTCAGTCGACGCGGGCGGAATAGACCGACAGCACCATGCGCTCGGACTGGATCAGGTAGCCTTCCAGGTCCCGGGCCGCCGTCGCCGTGTCGCCCTGGCCGAACAGTTCCAGCAGGCGGGCATTCAGATCGACGAAGGGCGCATGCAGATATTCGGGATCGTCCAGCAGGCCGAAGGCCAGCCGCAATTCGGCCGAGATGTCGGCGAACATCGCCGACAGGCGCGCGCTGTCGGCCAGCGCCACGATGCCCGCGTGGAACAGCATGTTGGCCGACCCGACCTCCAGCCAGTCGCCGGCGTCGCGCATGCGGCGCGCGTGCTCCATGGCCTGTTCCATGCGCTTGTGGGCGGGATGGCGGGGCCATGCCTGGGCCAGGGCCTGGCATTCGATCAGGCGGCGCACGCGATAGATGTCGATGATGTCGGCGATCGACGGCACCACCACCGAGACGCCCCGGTTCGGCTCGTGGCGCAGCAGCCCTTCCTTGGACAGGATGCGGAAGGCCTCGCGCAGGGTGTTGCGCGACACTTCCAGCTGTTCGCTCAGGCCCGCCTCGGACAGCCGCTGGCCGGCGCGCAGCTGGCCGTGGATGAGTTGCTGGCGGATGGTTTCCGCGACGGTGTCGGTCAGGCTCGGCGCGGCGCTGGGGCTGGGATAATGGCGGGGATGCATGGTTGTTCTCGGAAGAGTTTTCCCGGACAGGATCGTTCAACGATCCGCGCCGGATTTTGCAATGATAAGGAACGCACATGGACTTGAACAGCGATCTCGGTGAAGGCTTCGGCGCCTGGCGCATGGGCGACGACGCCGCCATGCTGGATATCGTCACCAGCGCCAACGTGGCCTGCGGCTTCCATGCCGGGGACCCGGCCGGCATCCTGGACACCCTGCGCGCGGCGGCGGCGCGCGGCGTGGCCATCGGGGCGCACGTGGCCTATCCCGACCTGGCCGGCTTCGGCCGGCGCAACATGGATCCGTCCAGCCGCGAACTGGTGGCGGACGTGATCTACCAGATCGGCGCCCTGCGGGGCCTGGCCGCCGCCGCCGGCACCCGGGTGGCCTACGTCAAGCCGCACGGCGCCCTGTACAACACGATCGCGCACGACCGGCGCCAGGCGTCGGACGTGATCACCGCCCTGCTGGAACTGGACCCGGACCTGGTCCTGATGGCGCTGGCCGGCTCGCCGCTGCTGGACTGGGCGCGGGAACGCGGCCTGCGGGTGGTGGCCGAGGCTTTCGCCGACCGGGCCTACATGCCCGACGGGGCGCTGGTGTCGCGCCGCGAGGCGGGCGCCGTGCTGCACGATCCCGACCAGGTCGCCGACCGCATGCTGGATCTGGTGCGCACGGGCGAAATCACCGCCATCGACGGCAGCCGCGTGCGGCTGCGGGCCGATTCCATCTGCGTGCACGGCGACAGCCCGGGGGCCGTGGCCATGGCGCGCGCGGTGCGGCGGCGGCTGGAGTCGGCCGGCGTCGCCCTGGCGCCGTTCACGGACGCGCGGGCTTCATGATTTCTCCGCGCTGCCTGCCTGCCGGCGACGGCGCCGTGCTGGCGGAACTCGGTTCGCTGGACGAGACCCTGGCGCTGTTCCAGGCGCTGGGCGCGTGGCCGGCCGGCGTGGAGGACGTGATTCCCGCCGCCCGCACGCTGCTGGTGCTGTTCCAGCCGTCCGTGCTGGCAGCGCGGGACGTGGCCGCCTGGCTGCGGCATGCCGCGGCCGGCGCGGCGGCGTCCGGCCCGCGTCCGGCGGCGGCCGACGCCGTCCGGCGGGTGGAGATTCCCGTGCGCTATGCGGGCGAGGACCTGGAGGCGGTCGCCGGCCTGCTCGGCCTGACGCGCGCCGAACTGGTCGAGCGCCATACCGGCAGCGACTACCTGGCGGCCTTCGCCGGCTTTGCGCCGGGTTTCGTCTATCTGGCGGGCGGCGATCCCTGTTTCCACGGCGTGCCCCGGCGTCCCGCGCCGCGCGTGCGCGTACCGGCGGGCTCGGTGGCCGTGGCGGGGGACTTCAGCGCCGTCTATCCGTCCGACAGTCCGGGCGGCTGGCAGCTGCTGGGCGAGACGCCCTGGCGCATGTGGGACATGGCGCGGGCCGAACCGGCGCTGGTGCAGCCGGGGTTCCGGGTCCGTTTCCGCGACCTGGACGCCCCCGGGACCGTGGTGAGCCTGCCGGCTTCGGGGGGCGAGGCCGCGCGGGCGGCGTCGCCGGCGGACGGGCGGCCGGCGCCGCGTGCGACGGCCGCCGTCCCGCCGTCCGGTCCGCCGGCGGCCTGCGAGGTGCTGGACGCGGGCCTGCAGACCCTGGTCCAGGACGAAGGCCGGCCCGGCCTGACGCGCCTGGGGGTGTCCCGGTCCGGAGCGCTCGACCGCGGGGCCATGCGCGAGGCCAACCGGCTGGTGGGCAATCCGCCGGGCCTGCCGGTGCTGGAACATGCGCTGGGCGGATTGCGGCTGCGCTGCCATGGGCGGGCCGTGGTCGCGGTGACCGGCGCCACGGCTCCGGTGGTGGCGACCTCGGCATCGGGCATGCGCCTGCCCGCCGCGGCCGGCCACCCCATCGAGCTGCGCGAGGGCGACGAGCTGCGGATCGGCCGGGTCCGCGCCGGCGTGCGCTGCTACGTGGCCGTGCGCGGCGGCTGGGCGGCGCGGCCCGTCCTGGGCAGCTGTGCCACCGACATCCTGGCCGGCATGGGGCCCGCGCCCCTGAAGCGGGGCGACGAATTGCCGATCGGCCGTCCCGTCCCCCTCGACGGCCCGGACGGCGCCGCGCGTTCGCCCGATGCGCCGCCCGGCGAGGCGCCGCCCCGCGCGGGGGATCGGGCGGTGTTCGACGTGATTCCCGGCCCGAGGAACGACTGGTTCGATGCGGATGCCCTGCGTCGGCTCCTGTCGCAGGACTGGGTCGTGACGCCGCAGTCCAACCGGGTGGGCATGCGGCTGGCCGGCGCCGAGCCCCTGGTCCGCTGCCGGCAGGGGGAACTGCCCAGCGAGGGGACCGTCGCGGGCGCCCTGCAGGTGCCGCCCAGCGGACAGCCCGTCCTGTTCCTGGCCGATCATCCGCTGACCGGCGGCTATCCGGTCATCGCCGTGGTGCCCGGCACGCAGCTGGACCGGCTGGCGCAGGTGCCGGTCGGGACGCGCCTGCGTTTCCGCCGCGCGCCGAATCCGCTGCGGGCGGCGAGGGTAAAGACCGCGGCCGTCCGGCCGTAGATCCCGATACGGGTCGGCCGGCTGCTTCCGCGCGCCGGGACCCGCGGCCGGGATGACGCCATGAACCCCCTCGATCCGCTTGCTTCCGCCCCGTCCCCGCCGACCGGCCTCGCGCCCGTCGGCGGCGGGAGCGCCGCTGGAAACGGCGCGCGGGATGCGTCGTCCTCGTCCCGGCCGTCGATCTCCGATCTGGGGCGGGCGCTGTCCCGGGTTTCCTCCCGGAACGCGTCGGGCGCCTCGAACCGCGACCAGGACATCGACGACAGCGAACTGCCCGATGCCGTCAAGAACCTGCTGCGGATGATCCGCGACCTGCGGGAAAGGCTGGCCGAACTGGCGCGGGAACTGCGGGCGGTCCAGGCCGACGAGGGCATGGACCCGGAGGTCAAGCGCGCGCGCCTGCTGCAGATCCGGGCGCAGATGGGCGCGCTGAACGGCGCGCTGGTGTCGGCCACCCAGAAATTGTCCGGCCTGATGCGGGAGATGAAGCTGGACAAGGCGCAGCAGATGACCGCCGCGCAGCTGGCGCTGAAGTAGCGGCCGGTTCAGGCAGGCGGCGCGGCCAGCACGGCGCGGATCGCGTCCGTGAGCCGCCGCAGCTCTTCCGGCTGCATCGTGAAGGCGGGTGTCAGGTAGATGATGTTGCTGAGAGGCCGTATCCACGCGCCCGCCTCCAGGAACTTCCCGCACAGCGCGGCGCGGTCGGGCGCGCGATCCAGCTCGACCGCGCCGATGGCGCCCTTGACGCGGACCTCGCGCACGTGGGGCAGGGCCGCGCAGGGCGCCAGACCCTCGCGCAGCAGGCGTTCGATGGCCCGGACCTGGGCCAGCCGTGGCTCGCGCTCGAACAGGTCCAGCGAGGCCAGCGCGGCGGTGCAGGCGAGCGCATTGCCCATGTAGGTGGGCCCGTGCATCAGCGCGTGCGCGGGGTCGTCGGACCAGAAACCCTCAAAGACGCGTCGGCTGGCCACGGTCGCGGCCAGCGGCAGGGTGCCGCCCGTCAGCGCCTTGGACAGCGTGATGATGTCCGGCCGGGTGCCCGCCTGCTCGAAGGCGAACATCGTCCCGGTGCGCCCGAAGCCGGTGAAGATTTCGTCGAAGATCAGCAGGACGCCGTGGCGGTCGGCCATCTCGCGCAGCCGCGCGAGCACGGCGGGTTCGTGCATGCGCATCCCGCCCGCGCCCTGCACCAGAGGTTCGACCAGGATGGCCGCCACGCGGTCGGCATGCCCGCGCAGCCATGAGTCCAGGGCGTCGGCGGAAGCGTCGTCGACGGGGAGTTCGCGCAGATCCTGGCGCGGGACGGCGCCGTCGAAGGCGGCGTGCATGCCCACGCCGGGATCGCAGACCGCCATGGTGCCGAACGTGTCGCCATGGTAGCCGCCGCGGAACGCGACGATGCGGCGCCGTTGCGGCTCGCCCTGGTTGAACCAGTACTGCATGGCCATCTTCAGCGCCACCTCGACCGAGACGGAGCCCGATTCCGTGAAGAAGACGCGGTCCAGTCCCGGCCCGAGCAGTGCGCACAGGCGCCTGGCCAGTGTCAGCGCGGGTTCGTGCGCCAGCCCGCCGAACATGACGTGGGGCATGCGGTCGAGCTGGTCGCGCACGGCTTGGGCGATGTCCGGATGGTTGTAGCCGTGGCAGGCGGTCCACCATGAGGCGATGCCGTCGATCAGGATGCGGCCGTCGGCCAGTTCGATATGGGTGCCTTGCGTGCGGACCACCGGCATCGGCGCGGCGGCGGTCTTCATCTGGGTGTAGGGCAGCCAGATGTGGCGATGGCCGTCGGCCAGCCAGGCGGGAAGGGCGGTTTTCATGATTTGTTTCAATTGGAAGGGTGCCGGAGACGGCGGCGGGTTGGCGGGCCGATGCGGCCTGTTCGGCGCGAATGGGTAGGAAAATCGTTCAACTCCATCTTGTCGTCATCCTCTCTCTAAATGTGACAAAAACAGGTTTATTTCATTCATCTTGCTATTATCGCTTCCCAATGGATTTTTCGCCTGGAGGGAGGGCGGCATGGCGGTGGACCTGTTCGACCCGGTTTTCGAGCATCATCTGCGCGAGGCGCAGCGGCATCGGCTGCGCCGTTCGATGCGCGTGTTCGAGCGTGCGGCGCCGGGGCGCGTCGTCCATGACGGGCGCGAGATCCTGGACTTCTGCAGCAACGATTACCTCGGACTGTCCCTGCATCCGGCGCTTATCGCCCGGACGTGTGCGCACGCCCGGCACCACGGGGCGGGCGCGACCGCCTCGCGGCTCGTCTGTGGCACCGGCCCGGCCTGCGCCGCGATCGAGTCCAGGATCGCGCGCGCCAAGGGCACGCAGGCCGCGCTGCTGTTTGCCTCGGGATGGCAGGCGAATGCGGCGATCCTGCCGGCGCTGTCGCGGGCGCTGGGCGATGATGCGCAGTTCTACGTCGACCGGCTGGTCCATGCCAGTCTGCACCAGGGCTGCCGGGCGGCGGGAATCCGGCAGATCCGCTTCCGCCACAACGACCTGGACCACCTCGAGGCCCTGCTGCGTGCGCGGGCCGGACGGCCGGGACGGCGCGTGATCGTGACCGAAAGCGTGTTCAGCATGGATGGCGACCGCTGCGACGTAGCGACGCTGGCCGGCCTGGCGGAGCGGCACGGGGCGTTCCTCTACCTGGACGAGGCCCATGCCACGGGCGTGCTGGGACCGGACGGCATGGGGCTGTCGAGCCTGGCCGGGGGGCGGGTCGATCTCGCCATGGGGACGTTCAGCAAGGCGATGGGGAGCTTCGGCGCCTACGTCGTCGGGTCCCGGGCGCTGTGCGACTACCTGGTCAACGCCTGCTCCGGCTTCGTCCATACGACCGCCCTGCCGCCGTCCGTGCTGGGCGCCATCGACGCCGCGCTGGACCTCGTGCCCGGGATGCGGGCCGAGCGCGAAGCGCTGGCGGACAAGGCCGACGCGCTGCGCGGCGCGTTGCGGTCCATGGGGCTGGACACAGGCGCCTCGAGCACCCAGATCGTGCCCGTCCTGGTCGGTGACGCGCGCCGGGCGCTGGCCCTGAGCGGGGCGCTGGAGGCGCGCGGCGCGCTGGTGGCCGCCATCCGCCCGCCCACCGTGCCGCGCGGCACCAGCCGTCTGCGCATCGCGCTCAGCGCGGCGCATACGCGCGCGGACATCGAAACGCTGGCCGGCGCGCTGTCGGACGCGCTGGAGACCGTGGCATGACCGCGCCGCCCACGCTCGTGTTCGCGCATGGCTGGGGGTTCGATGCCGGCTTCTGGGACGCATTGAGGGCGCGGTTGAGCGCCTGGCCGCAGCGGGTGCTGGAGCGCGGCTATTTTTCCGGCTCGGCCGAGGACGATGCGCTCCCCGACGGCCCGCTGGTGGTGATCGGCCATTCGTTCGGCTGCATGCGCATGCTGGCCCGGCTGGCGCCGCCGGCGCACCCCCGGCCGTGCGCCTGGGTCGGGATCAACGGCTTCGCCCGCTTCTGTGCCGGAGACGATTTTCCGCAGGGCGTGGATCCCCGCGTGTTGCGGCGTATGGCGGTCCGGCTGGAGACTTCGCCGGCTGCCGTGGTCGACGAGTTCCGGCGGCGCTGTGGCGCGGACCCCGCTGGCGCCGGACCTTGCCCGCGGATGCTGGCCCGCGACCTGCGGGCCATGCAGGAACTCGACCTGCGTGATCGCGTGCGCGGCCTGGGAGCGCCCTTGCTGGCGCTGGCGGGCGCGGAAGATCCCATCGTGCCGGCGTGGATGGCCGCGCACGCCTTGCCCGGCGGTGGCATCGACTGGCTGCCGGACGGAGGCCACCTGCTGCCCCTGCAGGCCCCGGCCTGGTGCGCCGGGCGCATCGTGGAATTCCTGGAGCGCCATGGACTGGCGCCGGTGCCGCGGGGGGATGGGCGCGTGTTCCGCTCGGCTGATGCGACCGTCGCGGCCCGTGGCGTTGCCGCGCCCGTGCGTCCCGACGGCGTGGACGCGCGCTTCGGCGCGGCGGCGGACCGCTACGACCGCCATGCCGGCGTACAGCGCGAGGTCGCGACCAGGCTCGCGGCGCGGATCGGCCGGCTCGACCTGCCAGCGCGGCCCCGCATCCTGGAGATCGGCTGCGGAACGGGGGGACTCACCCGCCTGCTGGGCGAATGCTTCCTGGAGGCGGACTGGACGATCACGGATCTGTCTCCAGACATGGTGGCGCGGGCGCGCGGCCGGTTGCGCCTGGGAGGCACCGTCCGCTACCGGGCGATGGACGGGGAGCGTCCATCGCTGGATGACGGCCACGGGCCCTTCGACCTGATTTGCTCCAGCATGGCCTTGCAGTGGTTCGGCGACCCTGCCCGGGGGCTGGCGCGGCTGGCGGCCTTGCTCGCGCCGGGAGGGCACCTGGCCGTCGCGCTGCCTGTGCACGGGACGCTCGCCGAATGGGGCCGGGCGCACGAGGCACTCGGGCTGCGTCCGCGCATGATCCGCTTCCCCCGGCCCGGCGCGCTGCGCCTGCGGCGAGGCGGCCTTGTGGGGCGGGTCGGCGTGGAGCGCATCGTCGATGAATGCGGCGGCGCCATGGCCTTCCTGCGCGGCCTGAAAGGGATCGGCGCGACGGCGCCCAGGCCGGAGACCAGGCCGCTGCCGGTGCCGCTGCTGCGCCGCGTGTGCGCCGAATTCGATCGCGCCGGCGCCCGCTGTTCCTGGCGGATCGCGTTCGGCCTGTGGCGCAGGGACGATGTGCCGGCGGCAGAGGGGGCTTCCGCATGAAGCCGCGCGCATCCGATGGCGGGCCCCGCCTGGGCGTGTTCGTGACGGGCACGGACACCGACGTGGGCAAGACCCTGGTCTCGGCGATCCTGGTCAAGGCCTGGGGCGGCGATTACTGGAAGCCGTACCAGACCGGCGTCGCCGCCGCCTCGGGCGATACCGAAACTGTGGCGGCGCTGCTCGGTCCGGGCGGTGGCCATGCGCTGCATGCGCCCGCGTGCGTCCTGCGGGCGCCGCTGGCCCCGTGGGCGGCGGCGCGGGCCGAGGGCGTCGTGCTGGACGTGTCCGCGCTGCGCCCGCCCCGGACGGCTGTTCCGTTGGTGGTCGAGGGCGCGGGCGGGTTGTACGTGCCGGTGGACGAACGCCACATGATGATCGACCTGGCCGCCCGCCTGGCTCTGCCCGTGGTGCTGGTGGCGCGCAGCACCCTGGGCACGATCAACCATACGCTGCTCAGCCTGCGCGCCTTGCGCGCGCGGGGCCTGTCCGTGCTGGGCGTGGTGATGAACGGGCAGCCGTCGCCCGGCAATCGCGAGGCGCTGGAGCGTTTCGGGCCGGTGCGCGTCATCGCGGAGATTCCGCCGCTGGCCCGGGTCGACGCGGCCGCGGTCGCTGCCGTGGCCGCGGGCATTCCGGCACTGGATGTCCTGATGCGGGGCGCTCCGGCGCGGCGTGCGCGTCCGGGCGCCTGAAGGCGGAAGGGGGCGCGGGCCGTCCGCGTCCGGTCAGGTCCTGGCGCCCCGGGTGTTCGCCGCCCCGTTGCGGCGCCATTCGACGAGTCCGATCGTGATGCCGCTGGCGCACACGACGGCGATGCCCAGCCAGGACACCGGGTCGGGAAACTGGCCCCAGATCAGCCAGCCCAGCGTGGCGGCGCTGACGATCTGGAAATAGACGAACGGCGCCAGCAGCGAGGCGGGCGCCCGCCAATAGGCCTGGATCTGCAGGAAATGCCCCAGGCAGCCCCAGAAGCCGGTGCCCAGGAGCACCAGCCATTCCGGCCCCGACAGGCGGCCGGACAGCGCCGCGATGTCCCGCCAGTACAGAGGCAGGGCCAGCGCCATGACCACGCTGCCCACGGCGCCACTCCAGATCAGCGTCGTGTAGGGGTCGTCGACCGCCACCCGGCGCGATGAGATGTATTGCGCGGCCAGCGCGCAGGCCGACATCAGCCCGAACAGCGTGCCCACCAGATCTAGCCCGGATCCCGGCCGGATCACCACCAGCACACCCAGGAGCCCGACCCCCGCCGCGACCCAGCGCGAGGGGAAGGTAGGTTCCTTGAGCGCCCAGGGCGCGATCGCCAGCACGATCAGGGGCGCCAGGAAATTGAGCGTGGTGGCCTGCCCCAGCGGCAGGTAGCGCGCCGCGGTGAGGAACAGCATGGTGGCGGCCAGCATGGACAGGCCGCGCGCCACCTGGGCGCGCGGCCGGCGGCAGCGCAGAGCCTTCCACCCCCGGGACGGGACGATCACGATCATCGCCAGCACCATATGCACCCCGTAGCGCACCAGGCACACGACGAGCAATGGCACGCCGATGTCGGCGCCCATCAGGTACTTGCCGCTGGCGTCCAGCCCCGACAGCGCCCACATGGAAACGACCAGAAACAGGACGCCCGCCAGGGTCTGGCGGGCGGCGGAACCGGTGGGGGATGGGGGCACGGGTATCTCGGGCGTGGCGGAAAACCTCACTATAGGCCATTCCGGCGGGAGCGGGCTGCCCCGCTCCGGACCTACTTGGTCGTATAGCCGCCGTTGATCAGGATGGTCTGGCCGGTGATCCACCAGCCGTCGCTGACCAGATGGCGGATGAAGGGCACCACGTCCTCGATGTCGGTCAGCCCCGTCTTGTTGAAGGGCGAGAGCGCCGCGGCGGTCCGGTGATAGGCCACCGCGTCCTCGCCTTCGGCGGGGTAGAAGAAGGGCGTGTCCATCGGGCCGGGGCCGACGGCCGTCACCGAGATGCCGCGCGCGCCGAATTCCTTGGCCGCCGCGCGGGTGAAGTGCTCCACCGGCGCCTTGGTGCCCGCATACGAGGCGTAGAAGGGCGTGAAGGCGCCCAGCAGCGAAGTCACCAGGGTGCAGATCTTGCCGCCGTCACTGACGTGCCGGCCCGCTTCCTTGATGAAGAAGAAAGCGCTCTTGGCATTGACGGCGCTCATGTCGTCGTATTCGGCCTCGCTGATCTCCAGGATCGGCTTCTTGAGCACCTTGCCGACGGTATTGATGGCGATGTCGGGGCGGCCGATGGCGGCGATCGCGTCGGCGAACAGTTTTTCGACGGCGGCGGCGGTGGTCAGGTCGCCCTGGATCGCCACGGCCCGGGCGCCGGCCCGCTCCAGGGCGGCCACGGTGGCGTCGGCGTCGGCGCGGGAAGCCGCGCTGTTGTAGTGGATGGCGATCGCCTTGGCCCCCTGGTCGGCCAGGTCGCGGGCGATCAGGCCACCCAGGTTCTTGGCGCCGCCGGCGATGAGGACCGTCTTGCCTTGGATGCTGTGTCGGGACATGGGGAGTTCCTTGCGAGAAGAGAGGATGCTCCCCACTTTATTCATGAATCAGGCATGGATAAACAGGCTTTTTGTTTATAGACTATCCAGGAATCATGACCAATGAACGCAATGGACCGCATCGATCAACTTCGCGTCTTCATCCGGGTCGCGCATAGCGGAGGATTCACGGCGGCCGCCGGGCAACTCGGTTTGCCCCGGCCGACCGTCTCCCTGGCCATCCAGCGGCTGGAAGCTTCCCTGGGGGTGAGGCTGTTCGACCGGACGACGCGCCGGGTCGGCCTGACCCGGGACGGCGACGCCTTGCTGGAGCGCGCCGCCGCCCTGGTGGCCGATAGCGAGGAACTGGAGCAGCTGTTCAGGCCGCAGGGCCGGGCATTGACGGGCGGCCTGCGCGTGGACTTGCCCAGCCGCCTGGCCCGGCGGCTGGTGGCGCCCGCCCTGCCGGCATTCCTGGCCCGGCATCCCGGCATCGGCGTGGATCTGGGCTCCAGCGATCGCGCGGTCGACCTGCTGCACGAAGGGGTCGACTGCGCGCTGCGCGTCGGCGAACTGCCCGACAGCAGCCTGGTGGCCCGGCCGCTGGGCGCATTCAGGCTCGTCAACTGCGCCAGCCCCGGCTATGTGGCGCGCCACGGCGCCCCGGGGCGGCCCGACGATCTGTCGCGGCATCAGGCCGTGTGCTATGCCTCGCGGCCGGGCGCCCGGGTGGCGCGCTGGGAATGGTTGGAGGGCGGCCAGCCTCGGGCCTTGGCGATGCCGGCCCGGGTGTCGGTCAACAATGTCGAGACCTACATCGCCTGTTGCCTGGCCGGCCTGGGCCTGATCCAGGTGCCGGCGTTCGACGTGCGCGAGCACCTGGAGGCGGGGGAACTGGTGGAGGTGCTGCCGGACTGGCCGGCTGCGCCGATGCCGGTGCAGATCGTCTATCCGCATCAGCGTTATCTGTCCCGCCGGGTGCGGGTCTTCGGCGACTGGCTGGCGGAAATCCTGGCGCCCTGCCTGAGCCCGGAAAGCACAAGGGGTTACAAGCCGAAGCTTGTAACCCCTTGATTTGTATGGCGCGGCTGGCAGGATTCGAACCCACGACCCCTTGGTTCGTAGCCAAGTACTCTATCCAACTGAGCTACAGCCGCTAAAGAAGCGAAATTATAACGTGCTTTTCAAGGCTTGTCATCTCGCTTCTGGCGGCGCTCTTTCGAGCGCCGTTTCCAGTCACCCCAGGCGGATCAGGGCGTCGCCGTCCGGCGCCATCAGCCAAGCCTGAACTGGAAAGCGCGAAATCATACCACGGATCGTGTCGGCGGGCATCTGGGCGAAGGCCGTGGACAGCGCGTCGGCGGTCGTCGCGTCGGGCGCGCGCACGGTGACGCTGCGCCAGCGCGGCGTCGCCTGGCCCGTGTGCGGGTCGAACAGGTGCGTGAAGCGTCCGGCGGGATCCAGCGGCGTGCCGTAGCCGCCCGAGGTGGCCAGCGCCTGGTCGGACAGGTCGAGGGTGTCCAGGACGCGGCCGGGCTCCCGGGGATCGGCGATGCCGGCGCGCCAGGGACGGCCGGGCGCGGGCGAGCCCAGGCCGCGGGCCTCGCCCATGTCGATCATGGCGTGCTCCAGGCCGTTGGCCCGCAGCAGTTCGGTCACCCGGTCGGTGATGTAGCCCTGGGCGATGCCGTTCAGGGTCAGCGCCATGCCCGGGCGTTCCAGCACGATGGCGTCCTCCTCGACGCGGATGGCGCGGTAGTCCACCCTGGCCAGCGCGGCCCGCAGTTCCGCGGGGTCCGGGGGCAGCGGCCGGCCGGCGAGCACGCGGGCGGCGTACAGGTCCCACAGCACCTGCACGCTGGGGTCGAACAAGCCCCCGGTCCGTTCGCCGAAGGCGACGGCCTGGGACAGCAGGCGGCTCAGGTCCGGGGGGGGATCGTCCAGGCGGCCCTGGCGGTTCAGGCGCGACAGGGCGCTGTCCTCGCGGTACAGGCTGAAGACCCGCTCCAGGCGGTGGACTTCGGCGACGGCCATGCGCACCAGCCGTTCGGCGTGGGCGCGGTCGGGATGCAGCAGCTGCAGCTGCGCGTCGGCGCCCAGCGCGATGCCGCTCCAGGTGACCGGTTCGGGCCAGGGACCGGGGGTGCGCAGGGCTGCGCGCAGGGTGCCGGGGCCGACCAGGGCGGCGCTGGCGGCCAGGATGCCGAGAAACCGTCGGCGGGGGACGCGGGGCGTGTTCATGAATGGGCTCCGGCGGGCTCGCGGTCCGCACTGGTGGTGAGTTCGGGGGCGCGCAGGACGTAGTCTTCCGGCATGTCCTTGAAGCCGACGACGCGCCCGCCGTGGCGCGCGGCGTAGGCCTGGGCGTCCTCCAGCCGGGCGAAGGGCAGGGCGTCGGGCGCGCCCATGCCGCCGACCGCGCCGCTTTCGATCAGGTAATGGGCGGTCCGGGCGTCGATCCAGGCGTCGGCCGGCGGGTTGCCGTCCGGGCCCGCGCGGCCCATGTCCTGCACGTAGATGGCGAGGATGGTCTTGGGTTCCTCGGGCAGGATCGTGTAGGCGAAGACTTCGCGGATGGTGGAGAACCAGACCGGGACGTCCCGGTCGCGCAGGAGGATCTGGCCCTTGGGGCCGATGTGTTCGTAGAGATTCATGCCGCAATAGTGGCCGACGGCCTCGTCGGTCATGGCCACGGGAGAGGGTGGGGGAGAGGACGCGCCGCCGCCGTCGCCGCAGCCGGCCAGGACGGCGGCCAGCGCGATCGCGCCGGCCAGGCGCCACGCATGCCGCTTCATAGCGACCTCCGGTTGAAGACCAGGGCCGCCAGGCCGAGGGGCACGGCGATCCACAGGACCTGGGCCAGCAGCAGGACGCCGGTGGACAGCGTCGCCTGGTCGCTCAGGCCGGCCATGCCGGCGAACATGGCGATGTTCTCGTGGCCGGTCAGGTTCAGCAGGCGGTAGACGTCGGTCGGGTTGAACAGCAGGATGCCGTTGAGCAGCGGGGCGGTGATGATCCGGCCCTGGTCGGCCACCAGCACGCCCAGCAGCACCATGTCGTAGATCACCACCAGGAACAGCCAGACGCCGATGGCGACGCCGGCGGCCGTGGCGCGTTCCTGGACCAGGGCGCTGATCAGGTAGCCCAGCGACAGGAAGCTGGCGCCCAGCAGGATGCTGGCGGCGATCAGCAGGGCGAAGGGCGTCCAGGCGGCCAGGTCCAGCCCGCCGTGCGCGAGCTGCAGCGCCAGCCCGGCGATGCCGTAGCCCGCCACCGTGGCCAGCGCCAGGATGGCCAGGTGGCCGAGGAACTTGCCCGCCATGACCTGGCGCCGCGCGATGGGGTAGCTGAGCAGCAGGGCCATGGTGCCCCGGTCGATCTCGCCCACGATGGCGTCGTAGGACAGCAGCATGGCGATCAGCGGGATCAGGAAGATCGACAGGCTGGACAGGCTGACGACCGTGACGGTCAGGGGATCGACCTTGACGGTGCCGGTCGGCGCGCTGCCCAGGAAGCCCAGCGACAGGGCCAGCATGGCCAGCAACGCGGTGATCGCCAGCACCCAGCGGTTGCGCAGGCCGTCGCGGATTTCCTTGCGGATCAGGATCAGGGTCGGATTCATGCGTCCTCCCGGCGCAGGAACTGCGCGTACATTTCGTCGAGCCCGGGGTGTTCCAGCTCGATGTCGCGGATGTCGGGGATGGCCTGGGCGTCGCGCAGCCGGCGCAGCTTGTCGGCCTCGGAGCAGGTCAGTTCGATGCGGCCGGCGCCGAGGCGCCGCCAGCCTTCGGGAACCTGGATGGCGTCGGCGTCCAGCGTCAGGCGGATGCGCACCGGCAGGTCGGCCTCGCGGCGCAGGTCGCCCAGGGTGCCGTCGGCGATCTTCTGGCCCTTGCACATGACGATGACGCGGTCGGCCAGGCCTTCGAGTTCGGCCAGGGCGTGGGTGGACAGCAGGATGGCGGCCCCGGCGTCGCGCAGTTCGCGCACGATGTCGTAGAACAGCAGCCGGGAGGCCGGATCCAGGCCGGTGGTGGGCTCGTCCAGCAGCAGCACCCGGGGCGAGCCGAGCAGCGCCTGGGCCAGGGCCAGGCGCTGGCGCATGCCCTTGGAGTAGCCGCCCACCCGGCGCCGCGCGGCCTCGGCGATGCCGACGCGCGAGAGCAGGGCGGCGTTGCCGTCCGTGGACAGGCCTTTCAGGTGGGCGTAGAAGGCCAGGGTCTCGGTGCCCGTCAGCGACGGGTGCAGGGCCACGGTTTCCGGCAGGTAGCCGATGTGGCGGCGGGCGCGGGCGGCGGCCGGCGTGCCGGCGGTCTCGCCCAGCACGCGCACCGAGCCCGTCTCCGGGCGGATCAGGCCCAGGATCAGCTTGATCAGGGTGCTCTTGCCGGCGCCGTTGTGGCCGGCCAGGATCACGCATTCGCCGGGTTCGATGAACAGGCTGACGTTGTCCACGGCCCGCATCGCGGCGTAGCGTTTGGTGACGGATCGCAGTTCGATCGGGGGCGCTGTGACGGTCATTGCAGGGCCTCGAATTTTTTCAGGGTCGGCGTGGCCGGGATCGCCATCAGGGGGGCGCTGTCGATCACGCCGCCGGGCAGGATCGCGGGAAACTGGGACTGGGCCCAGCGGACGATGGAGACGGCCGGGCTGTTGAGCAGCAGCCGCGCGTTGGGCGCGCGCCAGACGACCTGGTCGATCAGGCCGTTGGGGCGGTAGGCGGTGTCTGCGATGCCGTCGCCGTCCAGGTCGAAGGCGGACAGGTCGGACCAGTAGTTGCCGCGTCCGTCCCGCGACCATTCGAGGTAGCGGGTGCCGACGTATTTCACCTGGTTCTGGTTGCCGACGAAGGCGTTGCCGAAGATTTCGTTGCTTTCGGAGCCGGTGTAGTGGACTCCGATCTCGCAATCCTGGAAGTGGTTGTCGGACAGGATGTTGAAATTGGAGTTGTAGACGAAGACGCATTTCTCGGCCTTGACGATGACGTTGCCGGAAATGGTCGAATAATCGGTGGCGTTGAGCATCAGGCCCTGGAACTTGCTGTTCACGGCGATGTTGTTCAGGACCTTGAGGCGGCGCGAGAACATGATGGCGTAGCCGATCTCGTTGCCGATCGACACGTTGTCGCTGACTTCGCTGTCGTTGGTATACATGTAATGCACCGCATAGCGCACTTCGTGGAATACGTTGCGGGCGAAGACGTTGCGCATGCTGTTGTTGGAATAGATGCCGTCGCGGCCTTCGGAGATGTCGTTGTCGACGATCTTCGAGCCGGGCGCGTTCCAGACGGTCAGGCCGTTGCCGCGCTCGTTGATGCGCAGGCCGGTGTTGCCGACGATGCGGTTGCGTTCGACCAGGGCATCCTTCACGCCCCACAGATAGACGCCGACGGAGTTGTCGATGATGTCGTTCTCGACGATATGCGCGCGGGTGGCCGTCTTGTCGAGGAAGACGCCGGCGTCCATGTCCACCAGGCTCAGTCCGGAATGGCGGATGGTCAGGCGCCTGAGGGTGACGTCCTCGGCCTGTATCCAGACCGTGCGGCCCTTGCGTTCGCCCAGGATGCTGGCGCCGCGGTCCTGCGGACCGGTCAGCGTCAGGGGCTTGTCGATGACCACGTTGCCGGAATACTCCCCGGCGGCCAGGCGCAGCGTGTCGCCCGGCGCGGCCGCCGCGATCGCGGCCTGCAGGCTGGAGCCCGCGGGGACGTCGATCTCGGCGGCCGCCACCGTCCCGGGCATGGCGCACAGGATCACCATGGCGGCCAGGGCCGCCCGCAGGCCGGGGACGGTGAGGAAACGCATGGTCGATCAGGCCTTCTTCGGTTTCACGTACATCTGGCCGGACATTTCCATGTGCAGCGCGTGGCAGAACCACTGGCAGTAGTACCAGTGCACGCCGGGACGCGAGGCCGTGAAGGTGACCGAGGCGGTCGCCTGGGGTCCGATTTCCATGGCGAGGCCGTAGCCGCTCAGCGTGAAGCCGTGGGTCAGGTCCTCGATGCGCTCCATGTTGGTGACCACGACCGTGACTTCGTCGCCTTCATTGACCTCGAAGTTCGTCAGGCTGAACACCGGCGCCACGGCGACCATGTAGACGCGCACCTTGTTGCCGTCGCGGATGACGTTCGCGGCGGATTCCAGGGTGACGCCGTCCTTGGCGGCCATCTGGCGGACGTCTTCCCACATCGGGTCGTTGCGGTCCCAGATGTGCTTGGGGCGGACCTTCGAGCGGTGCACCAGCAGCATGTCGTGCGGCTCGGCGAAGCTGGGGCCGTCGTGCACCAGCTTCATCTCGTCGCCGGAAATGTCGATCAGCTGGTCGTTTTCCGGCTTCAGGGGGCCGACGTTCAGGAAGCGGTCCTTGGAGAACTTGTTCAGCGACACCAGCCACTTGCCGTCGGCTTCCTTGGTTTCGCCCATCGTGGTGTGGTTGTGGCCGGGCTGGTAGTGCACGTCCAGCTTCTGGATGATGGGATCGACCTTCTCGCCCTTGTAGGCCTGCTTGGCCTTCTCGATGTTCCACTTGCACATCTGGCTGTCGATGAACAGCGTGGTGTAGGCGTTGCCGCGGCCGTCGAAGGCCGTGTGCAGGGGGCCCAGGCCCAGTTGCGGCTCGGCCACGACGACGTCGCGTTCCTTGATCTTGTCGTCGAACAGGTCGTCGAGCTTGCGCACGTCGATCACCGTGACGGTGGGCGAGAGCTTGCCGTTGAACACCACGTGGATGCCGTCGGGCGCGGCGTTGCAGCCGTGCGGCGAGTTGGGCACCGGGATGTAGCGCGTGTACTTGGAACCCTTGCGGCCGTCGATGACGGGCACGCCGTTCATTTCCTTGTAGTCGCCCTTCTTGACGGCTTCCTCGATGCGCTTGATGTTGAACACCACCGCCCAGTCCTGCTCGTTGGCGGACATTTCGGTGACGGTCAGGCCCTTTTCAGAGTTGTAGCACGTGGCGAAGGAATACTTGCCCTGGTAGTCGGCGTCGCCGTTGTCCAGGTTGCCGTCCACCATGACCTGCCAGGCCACCTTCATGGTCTCGCCGTCCACGGCGGTGTAGATGGCCCAGAAGTTCTTCTTCGGGTCGTCCATCACGGAGCCGTCGTTGGGCAGCGGCACGATGTGCTCGCCGTTGCAGAAGACGTAGCCGGTCTTCGGATAGCGCTGCGGGCGCAGGCCGTGGATGCCGTCGGCGTTCGGGATCTCGACGATCTTGTCGGTCTTCATCACGTCGCAGCGGATGCGGGCCACGCGGGTGTTGGCCTTGTCGTTGATGTAGATGTAGCGGCCGTCGTAGGTGTTGTCCGTGAAGGACATGTGCGGGTGGTGCGCGTCGCCGTTGGGCAGCACCGGCATGTGGTTGTCTTCGAGGAACTTGCGCGTCTCGGGCGTCAGGTGCTCGTTGAGCACCTTGCGGCTTTCGTTGGTGCGGCCCCAGCCCGTGGCGCTGCACATGTTGAAGACCGGGATGCGCATCAGTTCGCGCATGGACGGCAGGCCCAGGATGCGGACTTCGCCCGACTGGCCGCCGGAATTGAAGGCATAGTATTCATCGAGTTCGCCGGGGGCGACTTCGACGCTCTGATGGCCCTTCTTCTTGTCATCCTTGGCATTGGCCGTCAGGTGGGTCGCGCCGACAGCGGCGGCCCCCGTCAGTGCGGCAGTGCCGAGGAATCCCCGCCGGCTCAGGCCGGATTTTTCACTGGTTTGGTCGGACATGCGGTTCTCCCTAGGGTTGTAGGCATAGCGTTTCGGCTCGATCGCCGGGGTGTGGCGCTATGGGTTCGACGAAATGGTTTGCGGTTCGGCGGACGGGTCGCGCGGACGCACGGTCGGCTTGCGGCTGGCGACGACCTCGCCGGGAATGCCGGCGTCGGGCGGCGGCGCCTTGTGGCGCTTGAGCTTGGCGTTCTTCTGGATCAGGTGCGGGCAGCGCTTTTCGTTGTTGTAGAGCTGCTGGCAGTTCAGGCACTGGATGCATTCGTTCGGGTTGATGTCGCCTTCCGGATTGATGGCCTGCACGGGGCAGTCCACGGCGCACAGCTGGCAGGGGTTGCCGCAGGTCTTGTAGCGGCGCAGCCAGTCGAAGATGCGCAGCCGGGCGGGGATGGCCAGGGCGGCGCCCAGCGGGCACAGGTAGCGGCAGTAGAAGCGCTCGATGAACAGCCCCGCCAGCAGCAGCACGGCGGCGAAGATCACGAACGGCCAGTCGCGCACGAACTTCAGGATGATCGCGGTCTTGAAGGGCTCGACCTCGGCGAATTTTTCCGCCGTGCCCAGTTCGTACAGCGAGATGCCGAACAGGATCAGGAAGATGAGGTACTTCAGGCCGGCCAGGCGGGTGTTCAGGCCGTGCGGCACCTTGATCTGGGGCACGTGCAGTTTCTGGGCGACCTGGTTGGTCAGTTCCTGCAGGGCGCCGAAGGGGCATAGCCAGCCGCAGAACGCGCCGCGGTTCCAGAAGATCAGGGACATCGCCGTGGCGATCCACAGGATGAACACGATCGGGTCCATCAGGAAGTATTCCCAGCTGAAGTCCGTGCGCAGCGACGTGGTGAACGTGAGCACGTTCACGACCGAGAGCTGCGCCTGGGCGTACCAGCCGATCCAGAACAGTGTGAAGATCAGGAACACCGTGCGGAAGCGCTTGTAGAAGACCTCGTGCTTGACGATCTGGTTCTGGAAGAAGAACACCATGATCAGGGTCAGCAGGGCGATCGAGATGATGGCGATCTGCACGGTCTTGGCGAGCCAGATCTGCTTCCACAGGGCGGGGGAGGCTTCTTCCCCGGCCGTGCCCGTGTCCTGGTCCATGGCCGCGGCCGGCGCGCCGGCCGCCGGGGCGGCCTGCTCGGCCGGCGTCTCGACCTTGGTGAAGGCCTTGGGCAGGTCGTAGTTCAGCACGAAGGCCGTGAAGGCCTTTTCCTTCACGCTGACCACGCGCTGCACGGTGAGCTGCAGGCGCCACGGCTCGACCGGGTCGAAGGTGGCGTCCGTCGGGACGGTGAACAGCGCGACTTCGCGGAAGCCGGGCGAGCCGGCGGCCATCAGGTCGGCCAGCCGCTGGTGGTCCAGGTCGGTGAAGCGGAAGCTGTTCTCGTCCTGGATGACCTCGATGCGGTCGAACACCCCGCCGCGCACGTAGCCGGAGCCCTTGAAGGAATAGCCGTTGCCGGCGACCAGGATGGCCTGCTGGCCGGGCGCGAGGCGGTCGCGCAGGTAGTTGTATTCGGCCTCGCCCAGCAGGCTGCGGCCGATGGTCGGCGCGCTCACCAGGGCGGCGTACAGGTCGATGAAGGTGTCCTGGGGCTCGCCGGGCTCGGGGTGTTCGATGGCGCCCTTGCGGCCGGTTTCCTCGAAGGCCTTGTTGACGTCGGCCACGGTCAGGCGCAGGTGCCCGACGGCGCCGGATTGCAGCAGCGCGTCCCAGGAGTCCGTGCCGGTCTGCGCCATGTCGAGGACGCGATGTTCGACGGGCGCGGCCTGGGCCTGGCCTTCCTGGCCGATGCCGTAGTGGCGGGCCACGGCCATCACGGAGCGCGTCAGGCTGTCGCCGATGACCATCAGGGTCACGGTGGCGCCGCTGATGATGTCCACGGGCGGCGGCGCGCCGGGGCGCGGGGGTTCCTTGACGTAGTTCTTGCCGACGTAGCCGTCGATGAAGGCCTGGACCTTGGCCTCCGGGATGCCGATCAGCACGATGGGCTCGTGGTGCTCGACCAGCCGGGCGCCGACGATTTCGCCGTCCAGGGTCAGGCCCACGACGATGTCGATGGGCTTGCTGGAATAGCCCCGGGTATTGACGATGTCGGTCGTCAGGTAGACGTAGCCGAGCATCTTGTCGCCCGCGTAGGCGCGGGCGACCGCGGGCTTGCCTTCCGGCGGGCCGATGCGGTCGGCGCCGGGGAAGATGTCGGCGGGCTTGAGGTTCTTCAGGAACGCGCCCAGCCGGGGGCCGGCGCCGAGCGGGGTGCCGCCCTGGCCGAACTTGAACGCCTGCTGCGCGCCGCCCGCCTGGGGTGCGGATGCCGCCCCGGCCGGCGGGGCGATCAGACAGGACCACAACAGGAGCAGGAAGGAGATCCAGATCAGGCCGAAGGACCGTGACTGTCGAGGTGTGGCGAAGCGGCGCATGAAGGGAGGCGGATGGGTGACTGGAAGATGTCACCATCCTAGCCGTGGGGGTTAACCCTGGCCTTGCGCCGGATCAAGAAAGTCTTAAACGCGGCTGAATATGCGGTTCGCGAGGTCAACGGCGGGTGGCCGCGGGCCGCGCCGCGCGGTCGGAAGCCGTCTACCCTTTGTTTTTCGGCTTCGGCGCCCGGCTGACGGCCGGATGGCCCGGCACGAAGAAGCGCAAGGGCTTCGCGGCCCACTCGCCCGCGTAGTCCACGCCGATGCGCGGGCCGGCGGCGATGTCGGCGGGCGCGGGGGCGTCGTCCCGGGCGAGCCACAGCGTGTCGCCGCACAGGTCGATGCCGTAGTGGTCCCGGGTCACGCCCATGGCGCGGCACAGCCGGCCCGGGCCGCTGGTGGACGCGTCCAGGCCCCGCACGGGCGCCAGCGCCCGCAGCAGCACGGCCGTGCCGCTGCCCTCGGGGCCGGTGACGACGTTCATGCAGTGGTGCATGCCGTAGATCAGGTAGACGTAGGCGTGGCCCGGCGGCCCGAACATGGCCTTGGTGCGCGCCGTGCGCCCGCGGGACGTGTGGGCCGCCAGGTCGCCGGGGCCCAGGTAGGCCTCGACTTCGACGATGCGGCCGATGCGCGGGCCGTCCGGCGTGGCGTGCACCAGCAGGCGGCCCAGCAGGTCGCGGGCCACGGTTTCGGCGGGACGGTCGTAGAAGGCGCGGTCGAGCCGGCGGCAATCGCCCTGGATCGGGTCGGCGGGCGTGACGAGCCGGGCGAGCTGGGTGGCGCCGGACATCTCAGCCCCGGCCCGCCGCGGCCGACAGCCGGTCCAGCAGGCGGTGCTGTTCGGCGGAGGGCAGGAACGAGGCCTTCAGGCTGTTGGCCGCCAGCGTGACCAGTTCGTCGCGGGACAGGTCCAGGGCCTCGGCGCTGGCGATGTAGTTGTCCAGCATGTAGCCGCCGAAATAGGCGGGATCGTCGGAATTCAGGGTCACGACGGCGCCCGCACGCAGCAGCCGGGCCAGGTTGTGGTCGCGCAGGTCGCGGACCACGCCCAGCTTCAGGTTCGACAGGGGGCAGACCGTCAGGGGCACGCGGCGCCGGATCAGGTCCTGCAGCAGCGCGGGATCCTCGCTGCTGCGCACGCCGTGGTCGATGCGGGCGACCTTGAGGGTGTCCAGGGCGCCGCGCACGTAGTCGGCCGGGCCTTCCTCGCCCGCGTGGGCCACCAGGCGAAAGCCCAGTTCGGCGCAGCGGGCGTAGACCCGGGCGAATTTTTCCGGCGGGTTGCCGCGTTCGGAGGAATCCAGGCCGATGCCGATCCACAGGTCGGCGTAGGCCTCGCGCAGCGGCAGGGCGGCCTCCAGCGTGGCGAAGGCGTCTTCCTCGGACAGGTGGCGCAGGAAGCTGAGCAGCAGATAGCCGCTGATCCCCAGGGTGTCGCGGGCCTCGCGCAGGGCGCGCGCCAGCCCGGCGAACACGGTGTCCAGCGCGATGCCGCGCCGCGTGTGCGTCTGGGGGTCGAACATGAGTTCCGCGTGGACGATTCCGTCGGCCTGGGCGCGGCGCAAATAGGCCATGGCCAGGTCGTAGAAGTCTCGTTCGGTGACCAGGACGCCGGCGCCGGCGTAGTACAGGTCCAGGAAGGACTGCAGGTCGGTGAACCGGTAGGCGTCGCGCACGGCCTGGACGTCGGCGTAGGGCAGGGCGACGCCGTTGCGCCCGGCCAGTTCGAACATCATTTCCGGTTCGAGCGTGCCTTCGATGTGCAGGTGCAGTTCGGCCTTGGGCAGGGCGCGCAGCCAGTCGCGCCATTCGTGATCGGGGGAGGCGGCCATGGTGATTCCAGTCGGGCTAGACAGGCTCCCATTATAGGCGGGGGTCCACGTCGCGGCTTGCAAGGCGCTCGGATGCGATAGGCATACGAGACAGTCCGCAGGGGCCTTTCTCAAATTGTCCCAGCCCTCCACCTCGCGCCTTGCAAGGCGCTCGGATTCGCCTGGCATATGACAGTCCGCAGGGGCCTTTCTCAAATTGTCCCAGCCCTCCACCTCGCGCCTTGCAAGGCGCTCGGATTCGCCTGGCATATGACAGTCCTCAATGGACTGTCATATGTCCTGTCTCATCCACGCCGCCCAGGCGAGCGCCAGCCAGGACAGGATCATCAGCAGCCCGCCGGCCGGCGTCACCGCGCCCAGGGCGCGCACGCCCGTCAGCACCAGCGCGTACAGGCTGCCGCTGAAGACGAGCAGTCCGGCCAGCATCAGGCCGCCCGCCCAGGCGGCCGGCGCCGGGGCCAGGCGCGGCCACAGGGCGGCCACCAGCAGCAGCCCGGCGCCGTGGATCAGCTGGTAGTGGGCGGCCGTGCGCCAGACCTCCAGCAGGTCGGGGGCGACCAGCCGCCGCAGGCCGTGCGCCCCGAAGGCGCCGGCGGCCACGCCCAGCGCCAGGACCAGGGCGCCGCACAGGATCAGGAATCGGGGGGTCACGTCGGGCCTCCGGAGTGAATGACGGATCGATTGTATCCGCGCGGGCCGGGGGCGCCGGGCGCGCGGCGGGCCGGCGGCCACCGCGCGCCCGGCCTGTCCACCGCCGGGAATCGCGGGTAGACTGGGGCCGTGGTCATGGCGGGAGGACATCGGATGCATCTCGAAGACATGGCGCAGGCGGCGCCCGGGGCCGACAATCAGGTGCCGGACCTGCCCGATTGCAATCTGTACCTGGCGGACGAAGCCCTGGCCGAGGGCGTGCGCCGCGAGGGCGCCATCGGCCGCGAGGCCGAACTGGAAACCTGGGGCGCCCGGCTGGGCCGCGCCGACCTGTTCCGGCTGGCGGCCGAGGTCAACCGCCAGGTGCCGTCGCTGCGGGCGTTCGACCGCCGGGGCGCGCGCATCGACGTGGTGGAATTCCACCCCGGATGGTCCGAATTCCTGTCGCTGGCCTTCGCCCAGGGCATGCACGGCGGCGCCTGGACCGAACCGGGGCCGGGCGCCCAGGTCGCCCGGGCGGCGCATTACCTGATGCACGGCCAGGTCGAGGCCGGCTCCCTGTGTCCGGTGACCATGACCAGCGCGGCCATTCCGCTGCTGGCGCGCGAGCCCTGGTTCGACGCGATCCGGCCGCTGCTGGCCGGCCGCCGGTACGATGGGCGCGACGCCCCCCTGGCCGGGAAGCACGCCATGATGATCGGCATGGGCATGACCGAGCGGCAGGGCGGCTCGGACCTGCGCGCCAATCTCAGCCGCGCCGAGCCGCAGGGCGAGGGCTGGTTCCGCCTGGCGGGCCACAAATGGTTCTTCTCCTCGCCCATGTCGGACGCCCACCTGGTGCTGGCGCGCGACGGCGACGGCCATTCCTGCTTCTACATGCCCCGCTGGCTGGACGACGGCCGCCGCAACCCGGTGCGCATCCTGCGGCTCAAGGACAAGCTGGGCAACCGCTCCAACGCCAGCGCCGAGGTCGAGTTCCAGGACGCGATGGCGCGCCGGATCGGCGAACCGGGCCGGGGCATCGCCACGCTGGTCGAAATGGCGTCCTATACGCGCCTGGACTGCGTGCTGGGCAGCGCGGCCCTGATGCGCCAGGCGCTGGTCCAGGGCATCCACCATGCCCGTCACCGGCGGGCCTTCGGCCGCCTGCTGATCGACCAGCCGCTGATGCGCCAGGTGCTGGCCGACCTGGCCCTGGAAAGCGAGGCCGCCACGGTCCTGGCGCTGCGCCTGGCGGGGGCCTTCGACCGTCCGGAACAGCCCGCCGAACAGACGCTGCGCCGGCTGCTCACGCCGGCGGCGAAGTTCTGGGTCTGCAAGCGGGCCATCGACGTGACGGCCGAATGCATGGAAGTCTGGGGCGGCAACGGCTACGTCGAGGACGCCCCCATGGCCCGCCTGTACCGAGAGGCGCCGGTGAACTCCATCTGGGAAGGCTCGGGCAACGTCATGTGCCTGGACGTGCTGCGGGCCGCCCGCCAGGAACCCCAGCCCGTCGTCCAGATGGTCGACGGGCTGGCCCGGGCGCATCCGGGCGAGCCGGCCCTGCGGGCCGCGGCCGACCGCCTGCTGGCGGCCCTGGCGCTCGACGCGGACGGGCAGCAGGCGATGGCCCGGATGATCGCCCGGGATCTGGTGCTGCTGGTCCAGGCCGACCTGCTGCTGCGCCATGCGCCGGACGTGGTGTCGCGGGCCTTCGTGGACAGCCGCCTGGGCGCCGCCGGCGGGGACGCGTTCGGCGCCCGGCCGGCGATGCTGGCCTCGGACGCGCTGCTGCGGCGGGCCTGGCCGGATTGACCGGGGGCGCCCCGGGGCTCCATTACAATGGCCGGCATCGGCCGCGCATTCCGGCGCGGCCCGCTTTTCGACATGCCGATGCCTGCCTTCTTCGATTCCATCCGGCCCGGACGCGCGACGTCGCGGGGCGCCGCGGCCGCGGTCCTGCTGGCCGCCGGCCTGTGCCTGGTCTGGTCCGTACCGGCGGCGCGCGCGGCCGGGCCCTATGCCCTGTCCGGCCGGGTCGTGGACGTGTCCGACGGCGACACCCTGACGCTGCTGGCCGGGCGGGACCGTCACCGGGTCCGGCTGGCCAGCATCGACGCGCCGGAAACCGGCCATGGTCGCCAGCGGCCCGGCCAGCCCTACGGCCAGGCCGCCCGCAAGGCCCTGGCCGGCCTGGTGGCCGGCAAGACATTGACCCTGCATTGCTTCGAGCGGGACCGCTACGAGCGCGACGTCTGCGACGTACCGCTGTCCGACGGCCGGACCGCCAACCGCGTCATGGTCGAGACCGGCCTGGCCTGGGCCAACCGGCAGGGCGGCGGCAAATACCTGCGCGACGAGGCCATGGCCGGCCTGGAGCGTCAGGCGCGCGACCGGCGCCTGGGCCTGTGGCGCCAGCCAGGCGCCGTCGCGCCCTGGGACTGGCGCTGGCAATGCTGGGATGCGCTTGAAAACGGCCGATCGGCCTCCATCTGCTGATCATGGCACTCAAAGTATTCGACCTCTCGTGCGAGCATGACCACGTCTTCGAAGGCTGGTTCTCGTCCCAGGACAGCTACCAGGACCAGTTGGCCCAGGGGCTGGTGCGCTGTCCCGTCTGTCACAGCGACCGGATCACGCGCCGGGTCTCGGCCCCGCACCTGAACGTCAGCCACCTGCGCGCCGAACCGGCCGTTCCCCGCGCCGAATCCGCGCCCCGGGCCCGGGCGGCGGTCGCGGCGCCGTCCGGCGACCAGATGGCCCGCCTGCAGGCCGAAGTCCTGCGCCAGATCCGCCGCATCGTGCGCCAGACAGACGACGTCGGCGCCCGGTTCGCCGACGAGGCCCGCCGCATGCACAGCGGCGAGATCGAGGAACGTCCCATCCGCGGCACGGCCTCGGCCGAGGAATGCCGCGAGCTGGTCGACGAGGGCATCTCGATCATGCCGATTCCCGACATCCTGGACGACGACCGGCTGCAATAGGCGCCCGTCCCCGCCCGGATGGGAACCGCAGGCGATGAGAATGAAAAAACCGGGCCTGGGCCCGGTTTTTCGCATCCGCGGCGGGGGATCACATCACCCGGCTGCGGTATTCGTTGGTGCGGGTGTCGATCTCGATCTTGTCGCCGATGTTGCAGAACAGCGGCACGGACAGTTCGTAGCCGGTGTTGATCTTGGCGGGCTTCAGGACCTTGCCGGACGTGTCGCCCTTGACGGCGGGTTCGGTGTAGGTGATCTCGCGCACGATGATGGTGGGCAGTTCCACGGAGATCGCGCGGCCGTCGTAGAAGACGACCTCGACCGCCATGCCTTCTTCCAGGTAGTTCAGTGCGTCGCCCATGCTGTCGGCCTCGACTTCGTGCTGGTTGTATTCCTCGTCCATGAAGACGTACATCGGGTCGGCGAAGTAGGAATAGGTGCATTCCTTGTTCTCGAGCATGACCTGCTCGAACTTCTCGTCGGCCTTGTAGACGGATTCGCTGGCGCTGCCGGTCAGCAGGTTCTTGAACTTGAGCTTGACGACGGCGGCGTTGCGGCCGGACTTGTTGTATTCGGCCTTCTGGACGACGAGGGGATCGCTGCCGACCATGACGACGTTGCCAACGCGCAGTTCCTGTGCGATTTTCATGGGGAAAACTCCGGGGATGTGTGCCCCGTGCCAAAACGCATTCCGAGGCAAAGCTGAAAAAAATTAACTGTGCATTCTAGCGCGTTTGGCGCTGCCGCAGGCAAAAATCCAGCAAATCTTGACCCAGATCGGCTTGGCCGGCCAGTTCGTCGCGCCAGGCGCGGCTGCGCGCGCGCCAGCCGGACCAGGCCGGTTCCCGCAGCGCGGCCGGCAGCGTCCGGGCCACGGCCTCGTCGTCCAGCCGGTTCCAGGCGCGGATCAATTCGGCGGCGGGCGCGGGCCAGCGGGCCCGGCCCAGCCAGGCCTCCAGCTTGTCCAGATGGGCGTCCCCGGCCTGGCGGTAGATCTGCCAGACCAGGGGCGCGCCGGCCCAGAGCGCGCGCACCAGGGAATCCTCGCCGCGCACGAAATTCAGGTCGCAGCACCACAGCAGCTCGTCGAAGCGGGCCTGGGACACGAAGGGGATGGACAGGAGGCGCAGGCCGCCCCGGTCGGGCGGCGCGGCCGGAGGGCGGGCGCCGGGCGCGAGCAGCCAGACGGGCCGGTCCAGGCCGGCCAGGGCCGAGCACAGGCCGGCCAGCGGGGCGTCGGGGTAGCGGAACAGCAGCATGCACAGGGCGTCGGCGGGCGGCGCGGCCGGCAGCCCGGCCAGGGCCCGCAGGCGTTCGCCGCGATCCCGCGCCTGCGCGGCTTCTTGCCGCGCCAGCAGGTCCGGTTCGCGCAACAGTCCGCCGGTGGCCGGCGTGAAGCCGGGGAAGAAAAAGAATTTCGGCACGCCGTTGGCCTGCGGCGAGGGCAGGCCGTGGCAGCCTTCCACCCAGGATTCGGCGCTGAGGTATTCCAGGTTGATCCACAGGCAGTCGCGGCCGGCCATGGCGGCCTCGTAGGCCGGCGGCAGGGCGCAGGCGAAGGCCTCGACCACCACGCCGCCCCGGGGAGGCGCGGCGTGTTCCGCCCGGTGCCAGGGGCCGATCCGCACGCCGTCCAGGACCTGTTCGTCCGCCCGCGCGTCCAGCGCCGGCAGCAGCCGCGCCAGGACCTCGGGGCGGTCGATCCACAGGCGCACCGGCTGGCCCAGCGCGGCCAGCCGACGGGCCAGCCGCCAGCACACGCCCGCGTCGCCGAAGTTGTCGACGACGCGGCAGAACAGGTCGAAGGAGAGAGCGCTCATCGAGGGGCGGGGCGGACGCCGCCGGTACGGGCCGGCTCAGTGGAACTGCACCGGTTCCGGATCGATTTCCTCCGGCAATTCGGGGTGCTGCATGTCGCCCAGCATGTTGGGGAAATACGGCGTGCCGCAGTCCTCGCAGAATTCCATGGGCTGCAGGCCGGGCAGGCGGCGGATGTCCTGGACGCCGCATTCGCGCAGCAGGGCGGCGATCGCGTCCCAGGTGTCGACCTGGCCCTCGGCGTCCGGATCGGGCTGGGATTCCTCGCGGCTGAGCGCGGGCCAGACGCAGCCGTAGATCACGTCGTTGCTCTGGCGGGTGCAGAAGCCGATGCGGTATTCCTCGATGGTCTGGTCTCCGCAGGCGACCAGCGCGGCCCGCAGGTCCGTGCCGGGGATGCGGGCGGCGGTCTGCAGCCAGGTGGCGGCCGCCTTCAGGGTCAGGGGGCGGATGCCCTGGTCGGCCTGGCGGGTGCTGGTGTAATAGGCTTCCGGGCGCAGGTATTCCAGCTGGCAGCCGGTGAAGGAGGATTCCAGGATGCGCGCGCAGCCTTCGGCCCATTGCTCGGCGACGGCGTCCTGGGCGGGGGATTCCGCGGGCTGGGGGGATTGCCACCGGAACACGGCTCCGCCGCGCGGGACCACCACCGCGCCGACCAGGAAGAACACGTCGGCCAGGAGGTCTTCCGGGGCCTCGGCGTCGCGCAGCGCGGGGCCGTCCCGGCGCAGCCCCAGGGCGCGCTGGGCCAGCGCCTGGGTCCAGGCGCGGGTTTCCTGGAACGATTGCGGCAGGCGGTCGAAGCGGATCAGCGACGGCAGCAGGGAGACCCGGGCGCCGGACCCCAGCACGGTGTCCGCCAGCAGCGTCTCGAGCGCCTGCAGCTGGGCCGCGCCCAACTGGCCGGCCGGCAGCCGGTAGCGGGTCCAGGCCAGGACCGGCGCCGAGATCAGCAGCGTGTCGCAGTCCTGGTCGTCCGGCCCCGGCATCAGCGATTCGGAGCGGGCCTCGGCCAGTTCCACCAGGAGCTCGTAGGCGGCCGAGCGCTGTTCCAGCAGGACGTCCAGGGCGGATTCCACGGCGCGCCCGTGGCGGGCGCCCAGGGCCTTGTCCAGGGCTTCGCCGAGGCGGTCTTCCCAATAGACGTCTTCCAGGTGGCTGCCCGAGCGCGAGAGCGCCTCGGCCAGGGAAATCAGGGTCTGCGACGTGCGCGACAGGGAGGATGAGCGGGAACGGGGGGGCATGGCGGACCGGGAAACAGGGTAGGCCTTAGTGTACCGCGAGCGGCCGATATCCCAGGCGATGCCCGAAGCATGAGAAACGCCCCCACGCTGCGCCTGCGGCTTGCTGCCCCCCGAGGGGGCGCTTTCATCTTGGGGCGGCCCGGCGATGAAAAACGCCCCGGCGGCCGGACGGGGCGTCCGGTCATCGGGGCGGGGTGTGCCCGGGTTTCCGGGCCGCCGGAGCGGCCCGGGAACGGATCAGGCGTCGACCGTGTTGGCCACCGCCGTGAAGTCCTCGATCTGGTCGAAGTTCATGTAGCGGTAGATGTCCTGGCTGTCCTTGGCCAGCAGGCCCATGGCTTCGAGGTATTCCTCGCGCGTGGGGATGCGGCCCAGGCCCGAGCAGATCGCCGCCATTTCGGCCGAGCCCAGGAACACGTTGGAGTTCTTTCCCAGGCGGTTGGGGAAGTTGCGCGTGCTGGTCGAGAACACCGTGGCGCCTTCGCGCACCTGGGCCTGGTTGCCCATGCACAGCGAGCAGCCCGGCATTTCCATGCGCGCGCCGGCCGTGCCGAAGGTGCCGTAGTGGCCTTCCTTGGTCAGTTCGCCGGCGTCCATCTTGGTGGGCGGGGCGACCCAGAGCTTGGAGGGCAGGTCGCGCTTGCCCTTGAGCAGCGTGGCGGCGGCGCGGAAGTGGCCGATGTTGGTCATGCAGCTGCCGATGAAGACCTCGTCGATGGCGGTGCCGGCCACGTCCGACAGCGTCTTGACGTCGTCCGGATCGTTCGGGCAGGCCACGATGGGCTCGTGGATGTCCGCCAGGTCGATGTCGATCACCGCCGCGTATTCGGCGTCGGCGTCGGGTTCGACCAGCTGCGGGTCCGCCAGCCAGGCTTCCATGTTCTTGATGCGGCGCGCCAGGGTGCGGGCGTCCTGGTAGCCGTTGGCGATCATCCATTTCAGCAGCGTGATGTTGCTGTTCAGGTATTCGATGATCGGCTCCTTGTTCAGGCGCACGGTGCAGGCGGCGGCGGAGCGTTCGGCCGAAGCGTCGGACAGTTCGAAGGCCTGTTCGATCTTCAGGTTCGGCAGCCCCTCGATTTCCAGGATGCGGCCGGAGAAGATGTTCTTCTTGCCCTTCTTTTCGACGGTCAGCAGGCCCTGCTTGATCGCGTACAGCGGGATCGCGTTGACCAGGTCGCGCAGCGTGACGCCGGGCTGCATTTCGCCCTTGAAGCGCACCAGCACGGATTCGGGCATGTCCAGGGGCATGACGCCGGTGGCCGCCGCGAAGGCGACCAGGCCGGAGCCGGCCGGGAAGCTGATGCCGATGGGAAAGCGGGTGTGCGAGTCGCCGCCGGTGCCGACCGTGTCGGGCAGCAGCATGCGGTTCAGCCACGAGTGGATGATGCCGTCGCCCGGACGCAGCGCCACGCCGCCGCGCGTGCTGATGAAGGCGGGCAGTTCGTGGTGGGTCTTGACGTCCACGGGCTTGGGATAGGCGGCGGTGTGGCAGAAGGACTGCATCACCAGGTCGGCCGAGAAGCCGACGCAGGCCAGGTCCTTCAGTTCGTCGCGGGTCATGGGGCCGGTGGTGTCCTGGCTGCCGACCGAGGTCATGCGCGGTTCGCAGTAGGTGCCGGGGCGCACGCCCTGGCCTTCCGGCAGGCCGCAGGCGCGGCCGACCAGCTTCTGCGCCAGGGAATAGCCCTTGCCGGTGTCGGCGGGGGATTCGGGCAGGCGGAACAGCGTCGTGGGCGGCAGGCCCAGGGACGCGCGGGCCTTGGCCGTCAGGCCGCGGCCGATGATCAGGGGGATGCGGCCGCCGGCGCGCACTTCGTCCAGCAGCACGTCGGACTTCAGCTGGAATTCGGAGATCACCTGGCCGTTCTTCAGGGCCTTGCCTTCGTAGGGGCGCAGTTCGATGACGTCGCCCATGTTCATGGCGGACACGTCCAGTTCGATCGGCAGGGCGCCGGAATCTTCCATGGTGTTGTAGAAGATCGGGGCGATCTTGCCCCCCAGACAGACGCCGCCGAAGCGCTTGTTGGGCACGAAGGGGATGTCCTCGCCGGTGTGCCAGATGACGGAATTGGTGGCCGACTTGCGCGAGGAGCCGGTGCCGACCACGTCGCCGACGTAGGCGACCAGGTGGCCCTTGGCCTTGAGTTCGTCCAGCAGCTTGATCGGACCGACCTGGCCGGGGGCGTCGGGCGCGATGCCGTCGCGCGGGTTCTTCAGCATCGCCAGCGCGTGCAGCGGAATGTCCGGGCGGCTCCAGGCGTCGGGCGCGGGCGACAGGTCGTCGGTGTTGGTCTCGCCGGTGACCTTGAACACGGTCAGGGTCAGGCTCTGCGGGACTTCGGGGCGGCTGGTGAACCATTCGGCGTCGGCCCAGCTCTGCAGCACGGCCTGGGCGTGGACGTTGCCCGCCTTGGCTTTTTCCTCGATGTCGTGGAAGGCGTCGAAGACCAGCAGGGTCTTCTTCAGGCCTTCGGCGGCGACCGGCGCCAGGTCGGCGTGATCCAGCAGTTCGATCAGGGCGCTGATGTTGAAGCCGCCCAGCATGGTGCCCAGCAGCTCGGTGGCGCGGCGGGCGTCGATCAGGGGGCAGGATTCCTTGCCCAGCGCGACGGCGGCCAGGTAGGAGGCCTTGACCTGGGCGGCGTCGTCCACGCCGGCGGGAACGCGGTGCGTGAACAGGTCCAGCAGGAATTCGGCTTCGCCGGCGGGCGGGTTTTTCAGCAGTTCGATCAGGTCGGCCGTCTGCTTGGCCGTCAGGGGAAGCGGCGGGATGCCGATCGCCTCGCGGGCGGCGGCTTCGGTGCGGTAGGATTCCAGCATGGAGTGATGCCCCAGGAGAGAGGGTTGGAGAACGGCATTATTTTACCGGGAAGCCCGTCGATCAGGCAATAGTCTTATATAAGATATAAGACCAGGGACCCGATCGGCCGTTGTCCGCCCTCCTGGAGGCGGGCCGGGCGCGGCCCGGCCTTGGGGGGGATCAGAAACGGTAGCCGACCCCGATGGTGGCGACCCAGGGGTTGATCTTGGTCTTGCCGATGTCCGTGCCGTTCAGGTGGACGGTGGAGCGGATATCGATGTAGCGCAGGTCGGCGTTCAGGAACCAGCGGTCGTTGAGCTTGTAGTCCACGCCGACCTGGGCCGCGACGCCCCAGGAGTCGTCCAGGCTGAGGTCGTTGCCGGACAGCGCGCCCCGGGTCTTGGTGTCGAAGAATGTCGTGTAGTTCAGGCCCACGCCCACGTAGGGCTGGAAGGTGGCGTCCGGCAGGAAGTGCCACTGCACGCTGAGGGTCGGCGGCAGGTGCTGGGTCGAACCGATTTCGCCCAGGCCCTTGGCGTTGATCGTGTGCTTGAAGGGCGCGGCGCCCAGCAGTTCGATGCCGATGTTGCGCGTGGCCATGTAGGTCAGGCTGAAGCTGGGGCGGGTGCTGCCGTCGATGTCCAGCTTGACGGTGCCGTTGGCCACGGTGCCGTTGTTGGATTGGGGCTCGACGTGCGTGACGCCGACTTTCAGCAGGATGTCGCCCGCCTCATGGGCCAGTGCGGGGCTGGCGGCGATCGAGCCGGCGGCCAGGGCGCAGGCGAGGGCGGTGTGGCGAAGGCGGAATGCCATGAGGGATCTCCCTATGCGTGATGTGGTTATGGGAGATGCCATTGTGTCGAAAGGCGAGTGCGGGGGACTTAATCCTGATCAAGGAAACCGCACTTTTCACTACTTTATTAGTGTTTTTGGCGCATGCTCGCTCCGTCGGGCGGAGGCCGTGCCGGCGCGTCGACGGCGCACCGGCACGGAGGTGTCGTTCAATCCATCAGGTCCTGGTATTCCGGGTGGCGCCGCACGAAGGCCGCCACGTACGAGCACAGCGGCCGGACCCGCCAGCCGCGCGCGCGGGCCGTGTCCAGCCCGAAGCGCGCCAGGTCCGCGGCGATGCCGCGGCCGCCCACGGCGGCCGGCACCCCCGTGTGCGTGAACGACACGACCGCGCCGTCCAGGACGTAGTCCAGCACGCAGGGATGGCCGTCCTCCGTCCATTCGAAGCGGCGGGCGGCCTCGTCGTGGCGGATGGCCCGGGCGGCGGGCGCCGGGGCCTTCGAGGGCGTGTCAGATGACATACAGGTCCACGTATTCGTGCACCGGCATGGCTTCCAGTTTCGCCTGGTCCAGCGACACGTCCAGGATGCGCTGCTGCTGGCGGGCCGGGAACTGGCGGGCCAGGTTGCGGCGGAACTTGGCTTCCAGCAGCGGGATGCCGTCCTTGCGGCGGCGCTTGTGGCCGATCGGGTATTCGCAGACGATCTCGTCGAGCTTCGTGCCGTCCGTGAATTCGACCGTCAGCGCGTTGGCGATGGAGCGCTTGTCCGGGTCGTGGTAGTCGGCGGTGAAGGCGGGGTCCTCCACGCAGACCATCTTGTCGCGCAGCGCGTCGATGCGCGGGTCGGCGGCCACGCCGTCCTCGTAGTCGGCGGCGGTCAGGCGGCCGAACAGGATGGGCACGGCCACCATGTACTGGATGCAGTGGTCGCGGTCGGCGGGGTTGTTCAGCGGGCCCTTCTTGTCGATGATGCGGATGCAGGCCTCGTGCGTGCGGATCGTGATCTTCCTGATGTCGGCGTCCGTCTTGCCCAGGGCCTTCAGCCTTTCGTGGATCTGCATGGCGCATTCCACCGCGGTCTGCGAATGGAATTCGGCCGGGAAGGAGATCTTGAACAGCACGTTTTCCATCACGTAGCTGCCGTAGGGGCGCTGGAACTTGAAGGGCTGGCCCTTGAACAGCACGTCGTAGAAGCCCCAGACCGGCGCGGTCAGCACGGACGGATAGCCCATTTCGCCGGTGCGGGCCATCAGGGCCAGGCGCACGGCGCGGCTGGTGGCGTCGCCCGCCGCCCAGGACTTGCGGCTGCCGGTGTTGGGCGCGTGGCGGTAGGTGCGCAGGCTCTGGCCGTCCACCCAGGCCAGGGACACGGCGTTGATGGCTTCCTCGCGCGACAGGCCCAGCATCTGGGACACCACGGCGGTGGAGGCGACCTTCACCAGCACCACGTGGTCCAGGCCGACCTTGTTGAAGGAGTTCTCCAGGGCGATGCAGCCCTGGATCTCGTGCGCCTTGATGATGCCTTCCAGCACGGCGCGCATGGTCAGCGGCGCCTTGCCGGCGGCCACGGCGTTGCGCGACAGCCAGTCGGCCACGGCCAGGACGCCGCCCAGGTTGTCGGACGGGTGGCCCCATTCGGCCGCCAGCCAGGTGTCGTTGAAGTCCAGCCAGCGGATCATGCAGCCGATGTTGAACGCGGCCTGCACCGGGTCCAGCTGGAACTGCGTGCCGGGGACCTTGGCGCCGTTGGGGACGACGGTGCCGGGCACGATGGGGCCCATGAGCTTGCGGCAGGCCGGGTATTCCAGGCCTTCCAGGCCGCAGCCCAGGGTGTCGATCAGGCAGTTGCGGGCGGTCTCGAGCGCCAGCGCGCTGTCGATCTTGTAGTCGAAGACGTAATCGACGATGTCCACCAGGACCTGGTCGGGCTGGGGACGGACGTTGGAAATGGGTGCGGACATGGAGGTTCCTGAAAGAAGTGCGGCTTACTTGCGCTTGGCCAGGGGGACGAACTTGCGGTCTTCCGGACCGACGTAGTTGGCCGTCGGGCGGATGATCTTGTTGTCGATGCGCTGTTCGATGATGTGCGCCGACCAGCCGGCCGTGCGGGCGATCACGAACAGGGGGGTGAACATGGCGGTGGGCACGCCCATCATGTGATAGGACACGGCCGAGAACCAGTCCAGGTTGGGGAACATCTTCTTGGCGTCCCACATCACGGATTCCAGGCGCTCGGCGATGTCGAACATCTTCATCGAGCCGGCCGACTTGGACAGGCGTTTGGCGACGGACTTGATGACCTTGTTGCGGGGATCCGAGACCGTGTAGACGGGATGGCCGAAGCCGATCACGACTTCCTTGGCCTCGACGCGGCGGCGGATGTCGGCCTCGGCCTCGTCCGGGGTGTCGTAGCGCTTCTGGATCTCGAAGGCGACCTCGTTGGCGCCGCCGTGCTTCGGGCCGCGCAGCGCGCCGATGGCGCCGGTGATGGCCGAATACATGTCCGAGCCCGTGCCGGCGATCACGCGGCCGGTGAAGGTCGAGGCGTTGAATTCGTGTTCCGCGTACAGGATCAGCGAGGTGTGCATCGCGCGGACCCATTCGTCGGACGGGGTCGCGCCGTGCAGCAGGTGCAGGAAATGGCCGCCGATGCTGTCGTCTTCGGTCTCGACGCTGATGACGCGGCCGTTGTGGCTGTAGTGGTACCAGTACAGCAGGGCCGAGCCCAGGCTGGCCATCAGGCGGTCGGCGATGTCGCGCGCGTCCGGCAGGTTGTGGTCGTCCTTTTCCGGCAGCACGCAGCCCAGCACCGAGGCGGCCGTGCGCATCACGTCCATGGGATGGCTGGCGGCGGGCAGGGCTTCCAGGGCCACCTGGACCTGGGCGGGCAGGCCGCGCAGGCGGCGCAGCTTTTCCTTGTAGGCCTTGAGTTCGGCCGGTGTCGGCAGCTTGCCGTGGATCAGCAGGTGGGCGACTTCCTCGAATTCGCAGGTGTCGGCGATGTCCAGGATGTCGTAGCCGCGGTAATGCAGGTCGTTGCCGCTGCGGCCCACCGTGCACAGCGCGGTGTTGCCGGCGACGATGCCCGACAGGGCCACGGATTTTTTGCCGCCGGGCCGCCCCAAGGCAGAAACGGCCCCCTCGGGGGGCAGCGAGCCGGAGGCGCTGCGTGGGGGCGCATTCTTGGGCTTGGGGCCCGCGGGCGCGGCGGCGGGCGTTGCGACCTGGGCGGCGGGCGCCTTGGGCGCGGCGGCCTTGCGGGCGGGGGTCTTCTTGACGGAGGAGGTGTTCTTGGTCGCCATCAGCGGTCTCCTTGGATAGGGGGTTCGGTTCGGAGGCGGGTCCCGGTCAGGACGCCTTGTTCTTGCCCTGCTGGAACAGGGCATCGAGCTGCTCTTCGTAGCGGTGGTAGCCGATCCGGTCGTAGAGTTCTTCGCGCGTCTGCATCAGGTCGAGGACCCCGTGCTGATGGCCGTCGCGGCGGATGGCCTGGTAGACGGTCTCGGCCGCCTTGTTCATGGCGCGGAAGGCCGACAGGGGGTAGAGCACGATGCCCACGCCCGCGCCCTTGAGCTCTTCGACCGTGAACAGCGGCGTCTTGCCGAATTCGGTGATGTTCGCCAGCACGGGGACGCCCAGGCTGCTGGAAAATTTCCGGTAGGTGTCCAGATCGTAGGACGCTTCCGCGAAGATCGCGTCGGCGCCGGCCTCGACGCAGGCGTGCGCGCGTTCCAGGGCCGCGTCCACGCCGCTGACGGCGATCGCGTCGGTGCGCGCGATGATGTAGAAGTCGCTGTCGGTGCGGGCGTCCACGGCGGCCTTCACGCGGTCGGCCATTTCCTCCGTGCCGACGATTTCCTTGCCGGGCCGGTGGCCGCAGCGCTTGGCGCCGACCTGGTCCTCGATGTGGCAGCCGGCGGCGCCGAACTTGACCAGGGACTTGACGGTGCGGGCGATGTTGAAGGCCGACGGGCCGAAGCCGGTGTCGATGTCCACCAGCAGCGGCAGGTCGCAGACGTCGGTGATGCGGCGCACGTCGGTCAGGACGTCGTCGAGCGTGTTGATGCCCAGATCGGGCAGGCCGAGCGAACCGGCGGCCACGCCGCCGCCCGACAGGTAGATGGCCCGGTAGCCGGCGCGTTGGGCCAGCAGGGCGTGATTGGCGTTGATGGCCCCGATGATCTGCAGGGGGGATTCTTCGATCAGCGCCTGGCGCAGCAGGGCGCCGGGAGAGGCGGGACGGGTCATGATGGATGCTCCGGTGGGCCGCCGGCGCCCGGCGTGCCCGGATTTGCGGCAGCATGCGCCCCGGACGGGGGGCGTGGTTCCAGTCGACGGCAGGGGCATTCTGGCCGCGCGGGGCCGGCGTGTCTGTCATCGGCCGGACATTCGGCGGCGGGCGCGGCGGCCTGGCCGGCGCGCGCCCGCCGCCGTCGGGCTTACTTCAGCAGGTCGGCGACGCCGTCGCGTTCCTCGAGCAGTTCCTTCAGGGTGAAGTCCATGCGCTCGCGCGAGAAGGCGTCGATTTCCAGGCCGGCGACGCGGGTGTATTCGCCGTTGGCCGTGGTGACCGGCACGCCGTAGATGATGCCTTCGGGGATGCCGTAGGAGCCGTCGGACGGGATGCCCATGGTGACCCACTTGCCGTTGGTGCCCAGCACCCAGTCATGGATGTGGTCGATGGCGGCGTTGGCGGCCGAGGCGGCCGAGGACAGGCCGCGCGCGGCGATGATGGCCGCGCCGCGCTTGCCCACGGTGGGGATGAAGTCGTCGCGGATCCAGGCGTCGTCGTTGATCAGGCCCTGGGCAGGCTGGCCGCCGATGGTGGCGAAGCGCGTGTCCGGGTACATGGTGGGCGAGTGGTTGCCCCACACGACCAGCTTTTCGATGTCGGCCACGGCCTTGCCGGTCTTGGCGGCGAGCTGCGACAGCGCGCGGTTGTGGTCCAGGCGCAGCATGGCGGTGAAGTTCTTGGCCGGCAGGTCCGGGGCGGACTTCATGGCGATGTAGGCGTTGGTGTTGGCCGGGTTGCCGACCACCAGCACCTTGACGTCGCGGCTGGCGACTTCGTTCAGGGCCTTGCCCTGGGCGGTGAAGATCTGGGCGTTGACCTGCAGCAGATCCTTGCGTTCCATGCCGGGGCCGCGCGGGCGGGCGCCGACCAGCAGGGCGACGTCCGCGTCCTTGAAGGCGGTGCGCGGGTCGCTGTGGGCGCTCATGCCGGCCAGCAGCGGGAAGGCGCAGTCGTCCAGTTCCATCATCACGCCCTGCAGGGCCTTCTGGGCCTTTTCGTCGGGGATTTCGAGCAGCTGCAGGATGACGGGCTGATCCTTGCCGAGCATTTCGCCCGAAGCGATGCGGAACAGCAGGGCATAGCCGATCTGGCCGGCGGCGCCGGTGACCGCGACGCGCATGGCGGGTTTGGACATGGTGTTTCTCCGATAAAGTGAGAGGATATCCGGGGGTGTGCGAAATCGCCGAAAAGAGTAGTGTATTCCACCCCCCAGCGTCAAGAGTCTTATATCTTATATAAGACAGAAGAGTATTAGACATCCGGCCCCGGAAGTGCGAAAATGCGCCGTCTCATCCTGTAGCATGGCCGCACGGCAGCATCCCTGACCGACATGTCCGACTCCCCCCCGATCGATCGCCCGCAGACGCCGAGCCGCGCGCCCCACAGCGCCGCGTTCAGCCCCCTGTACCAGCAGATCAAGGGCCTGATCCTGCAGGGCCTGGACCGGGGCGAATGGAAGCCCGGCGAATCGATTCCCAGCGAACTCGAACTGGCCGCCCGGTTCCAGGTCAGCCAGGGCACCGTGCGCAAGGCCATCGATGAACTGGCGGCCGAAAACCTGCTGATCCGCCGCCAGGGCAAGGGCACCTTCGTGGCCACGCACAACGAGGCCAAGGTGCGCTACCGCTTCCTGCGGCTGACGCCCGACGAGGCCCGGCCCGCCGTGTCCAGCAGCCAGATCCTGGACTGCCGCCGCACCAAGGCCTCGGCCGAGATCGCCGCCGCCCTGGACCTGCGCGCCGGGGATGCGGTCGTGAACATGCGCCGCGCGCTGTCCTTCGACGACGTGCCCACCATCCTGGACGACATCTGGCTGCCGGGCAGCGTCTTCAAGGGCCTGACCCTGGAATCGCTGCTGCGCTACCGGGGGCCGGTGTATGCCCTGTTCGAGACCGAATTCGGCGTCAGCATGGTGCGCGCCGAGGAAAAGATCCGCGCCGTGGCCGCGACCGACGTCCAGGCCGAACTGCTGCGGATCCAGCCCGGCAGCCCGCTGCTGCAGGTCGAGCGCATCGCCTACACCTACGGCGACCGTCCCATGGAATTGCGCCGGGGCCATTACGTCACGGAGCGCTACCATTATCGCAACAGTTTGAATTGATTCGCGGATAGGCGAAAATGCCGGGTGAGTCAAAAGTTTCTTCCATCTTCCAACTACGAGGCCATCATGTCTGAATCAGCCACAAAGCCGCGCCCGCAGTTCCGTAACCTGGGGTTGAGCGACCTCATGAGTTACCGGCTGCCCCCGGCTGCCAAAGCATCCATCCTGCACCGGGTCAGCGGCGCCCTGCTGTTCCTGGCGCTGCCGCTGGTGATCGTGCCGCTGTTCGCGCAAAGCGTCCAGTCGCCCGACACCTTCGCCGCCATGAAGGCCTGGGTGGCGAATCCGGTCTGTAAGATCGTTCTGCTGGTGCTGATGTGGGGCTACTTCCATCATTTCTGCGCCGGCATCCGTTACCTGACGCTGGACCTGCACGTCGGCAATGCGCGCGAACCCTCGCAGCGCTCCGGCGCCCTGGTGATCGGCGTGGCCCTGGCCCTGACCGTGGTCTTCGGTCTGAAACTCTTTGGAGCATGGTAATGGTTCAAGAACGCATCGGCCGCAAGCGCCTGGTCGTGGGCGCGCACTACGGCACCCGCGATTTCATCGTCCAGCGCGCCACCGCCGTCATCATGGCGGTCTACACCCTGGCCCTGGTCCTGTACGCCGTCCTGGTCCCCAGCCTCGATTTCGAATCCTGGCGCGCCTTCTTCGCCTTCACCGTCGGCGCGCTGCCGGTCGGGCAGCTGCTGGCCACGCTGGCCTTCCTGTCGCTCGCCTGGCACGCCTGGGTCGGCGTGCGCGACATCTGGATGGATTACGCTCATTCCGACGGCCTGCGCCTGTTCCTGCAGGTCCTGACCATCCTGTGGCTGGTGGCCGCGGTGGTCTTCTTCGGTCAAATTCTCTGGAGTCTCTAACGTGGCCGCTGTCAACAAAACCCTTCCGCGCCGCCAGTTCGATGTGGTGGTCGTCGGCGCCGGCGGAGCCGGCCTGCGCTGTTCGCTGCAGCTGGCCCAGGCCGGCCTGTCCGTGGCCGTGCTGTCCAAGGTCTTCCCCACGCGCTCGCACACCGTGGCCGCCCAGGGCGGCGTCAGCGCCTCGCTGGGCAACATGAGCGAGGACCACTGGCAATGGCACATGTACGACACCGTCAAGGGCTCCGACTGGCTCGGCGACCAGGACGCGATCGAATTCATGGTCCGCGAGGCGCCCAACGCCGTGTACGAGCTCGAGCACTTCGGCATGCCCTTCGACCGCAACCCGGACGGCACCATCTACCAGCGTCCGTTCGGCGGCCATACGTCCCATTTCGGTGAAAAGCCCGTCCAGCGCGCCTGTGCCGCGGCCGACCGCACCGGCCACGCGATGCTGCACACGCTCTACCAGCGCAACGTCGCCGCCCGCACGCAGTTCTTCGTCGAATGGATGGCGCTCGACCTGCTGCGCAACAACGACGGCGACGTGCTGGGCGTGACCGCGATGGAAATGGAAACCGGCGAGATCTACGTCCTGGAAGCCAAGCACACCGTGCTGGCCACCGGCGGCGCCGGCCGGATCTGGGCCGCGACCACCAACGCCTTCATCAACACCGGCGACGGCCTGGGCATGGCCGCGCGCGCGGGCATCCCGCTGCAGGACATGGAATTCTGGCAGTTCCACCCGACCGGCGTGGCCGGCGCGGGCGTGCTGATCACCGAAGGCGTGCGCGGCGAGGGCGGCTTCCTGCTGAACAAGGACGGCGAGCGCTTCATGGAACGCTACGCGCCCCAGCTCAAGGACCTGGCGCCGCGCGACTTCGTGTCGCGCTCGATGGACCAGGAAATCAAGGAAGGCCGCGGCTGCGGCGACGGCAGCTACGTGCTGCTCAAACTTGACCACCTGGGCGCGGAAACCATCACCAAGCGCCTGCCGTCGATCCGCGAGATCGCCATCAAGTTCGCCAACATCGACCCGATCAAGGACCCGATCCCCGTCGTGCCGACGATCCACTACCAGATGGGCGGCATCCCGGCCAACTACCACGGCCAGGTGGTCACCCGCGTCAACGGCCAGGAAAAGATCGTCAACGGCCTGTACGCGATCGGCGAATGCGCGGCGACCTCGGTGCACGGCGCCAACCGCCTGGGCACCAATTCCCTGCTGGACCTGATCGTGTTCGGCCGCTCGGCGGGCAACTTCATCGTGTCCCAGCACCCGGAACGCGAACACAGCCACAAGCCCCTGCCGGACACCGACATCGACGCCTCGCTGGACCGCGTCAACCGCCTGGAAACCCGCACCTCGGGCGAAAAGGCCCAGGACGTGGCCAACAAGATCCGCGTGGCCATGCAGGCCCATTGCGGCGTGTTCCGCAAGCTCGACCTGCTCAAGGAAGGCGCGGAAGTCATCTCCGGCCTGGTGCCCGAAGTCCAGGACATCTATTTCGCCGACAAGTCCAAGGTCTTCAACACCGCCCGCATCGAGGCCCTGGAAGTCGCCAACATGATCGAGGTCGCCCGCGCCACCACGAAGTCGGCGGCCAACCGCCTGGAATCGCGCGGCGCCCACGCCCTCGAGGAATACCCGGAACGCGACGACGTGAACTGGCTCAAGCACACCCTGTGGTTCGCCGAGGACGATCGCCTCGAATACACCCCGGTGCGCATGCAGCCCCTGACCGTGGACAGCATCCCGCCCAAGCCGCGCACCTTCTAATCTGGATATCGTCATGAGTCAAAAACGCATCGTGAAATTCGAGATCTACCGCTACGATCCGGACAAGGACGAGCGGCCGTACATGCAGAAGTTCGAGGTCGAGCTGCAGCCGACCGACAAGATGCTGCTGGACGCGATCCTGCGCATCAAGAACGAGCTCGACGACAGCCTGGCCCTGCGCCGGTCCTGCCGCGAGGGCGTGTGCGGGTCCGACGCCATGAACATCAACGGCAAGAACGGCCTGGCCTGCACGACCAACCTGCTGACGCTGAAGGAACCCATCGTCCTCAAGCCGCTGCCCGGCCTGCCCGTGGTGCGCGACCTGATCGTGGACATGACCTTCTTCTTCGACCAGTACCATTCGATCAAGCCCTACCTGATCAACGACACGCCGCCGCCCGAAAAGGAACGCCTGCAGTCGCCCGAGCAGCGCGAGGAACTCAACGGCCTGTACGAATGCATCCTGTGCGGCTCCTGCTCGACCGCCTGTCCGTCCTTCTGGTGGAATCCGGACAAGTTCGTCGGCCCGGCCGGCCTGCTCCAGGCCTACCGCTTCATCGCCGATTCGCGCGACGAGGCCACCGGCGAACGTCTGGACAACCTGGAAGATCCCTATCGCCTGTTCCGCTGCCACACGATCATGAACTGCACGGACGTCTGCCCCAAGGGGCTGAATCCGTCGGCCGCGATCGGCAAGATCAAGGAAATGCTCGTGCGCCGCACGGTCTAGGGTCCGGACATGTCTGGCGACCTGTCCGTCCTGGACCGCGCCCGCCTGCGCTGGCGGGCGCGGCGCGGCCTGCTCGAGAACGATCTCATCATCACGCGCTTCCTGGACGCCCGGGAAGCGCAGTTGACCGAGACCGACGTGCGGGCCCTGACGCAGCTTTTCGAAATGGGCGACAACGAATTGCTCGATGTCCTGCTGGGACGCGCGGACCTGTCGGGTCCCTACGACGACCCCGACATCCGCCGGCTCGTCGAGCAGATGAAAGCGCTGTAACTTAAAGGAAGATCCACATGCAGCTATCCGATAAAAAAGCCACGCTGTCGTTCTCCGACGGCAGCCCCTCGATCGAGTTTCCCGTCTACCGGGGCACGGTGGGCCCGGACGTGATCGACATCCGCAAGCTCTATGGCCAGACCGGGATGTTCACCTACGATCCCGGCTTCATGGCGACGGCTTCCTGCGAATCCGCCATCACCTACATCGACGGCGACAAGGGCCAGCTGCTGTACCGCGGCTACCCGATCGACCAGCTGGCGACGAACTGCGATTTCCTGTCGATCTGCTACCTGATCATGAACGGCGAACTGCCCGACGACCAGCAGAAACGGGAATTCGACAGCCTGGTCACGCACCACACCCTGGTGCACGAGCAGATGCACAACTTCATGCAGGGCTTCCGCCGCGACGCGCACCCGATGGCGGTGCTGACGGGCCTGGTGGGCGCGCTGTCGGCCTTCTACCACGACTCCACGGACATCACCAACCCGCACCACCGCGAGGTCTCCGCGATCCGCCTGATCGCCAAGATGCCGACCCTGGTCGCCATGGCGTACAAGCATTCCCTGGGCCAGCCCATCATCTACCCGCAGAACGACCTGTCCTACACGGGCAACTTCCTGCGCATGATGTTCGCCACGCCCTGCGACGACTACAAGGTCAACGACGTGGTGGAACGCGCGCTGGACCGCATCTTCATCCTGCACGCCGACCACGAGCAGAACGCCTCCACCTCCACGGTGCGCCTGTGCGGCTCCTCGGGCACCAACCCGTTCGCCGCCATCGCGGCCGGCGTGGCCTGCCTGTGGGGCCCGGCGCACGGCGGCGCCAACGAAGCCTGCCTGAACATGCTGGAAAGCATCCAGGCCCAGGGCGGCGTGGCCAAGGTCGGCGAGTTCATGGAACAGGTCAAGGACAAGAATTCGGGCGTGCGCCTGATGGGCTTCGGCCACCGGGTCTACAAGAACTACGACCCGCGCGCCAAGCTGATGCAGGAAACCTGCCGCGAAGTCCTCGACGCCCTGGGCCTGCACAACGACCCGCTGTTCAAGCTGGCCATGGAACTGGAACGCATCGCCCTGGAAGACCCGTACTTCGTGGAACGCAAGCTCTACCCGAACGTGGACTTCTATTCGGGCATCGTGCAGCGCGCCATCGGCATCCCCACCTCGCTGTTCACGGCGATCTTCGCCCTGGCCCGCACGGTGGGCTGGATCGCCCAGTGGAACGAGATGCTGTCCGATCCCGACTACAAGATCGGCCGTCCGCGCCAGCTGTACACCGGCGCCGCGGTGCGCGACGTGAAGTGATCCTTCCGCTTTCCGCCGCAGCATGAAAAACGGGCCGCAAGGCCCGTTTTTCATGTCCGGCCCCGCCGCGCGGGCGGCGGGGCGGGGGGCGGATCAGGCCGCCTGGCCCGCCTCCTGCTGGGCGTCCACCACGGCCAGGGCCGTCATGTTGACGATCCGGCGCACCGTGGAACTGGTGGTCAGGATGTGCACCGGGCGCGCGGCGCCCAGCAGCACCGGGCCCATGGCCACGCCGTGGCTGCCGGTCATCTTCAGCATGTTGTAGGTGATGTTGCCGGCGTCCAGGTTGGGCATGATCAGCAGGTTGGCCGGACCCTTGAGCGTCGTGTCGGGGTAGGCCTTGACGCGGATGGTCTCGGACAGGGCCGAGTCCGCGTGCATTTCGCCGTCCACGTCCAGGTCGGGCGCGCGCTCGGCGATCAGGCGCCGGGCCTCGGCCATCTTGCGGGAGGACGCCGTGGGACGGCTGCCGAAGTTGGAATGCGAGAGCAGGGCGATCTTGGGCACGATGCCGAAGCGGCGGACTTCCTCGGCGGCCAGGATCGTCATGTCGGCGACCTGTTCGGCGGTGGGGTCCTCGTTGACGTGCGTGTCGCAGATGAACAGGGTCTGGGTCGGCAGCATCAGCACGTTCATGGCCGCGTAGGTGCGCGCCGTGGGCTTCAGGCCGATGACCTCCTCGACGTATTTCAGCTGGTTGTCGAAGCGGCTGGCCACGCCGCAGATCATCGCGTCGGCGTCGCCGCGCTGCAGCAGCATCACCCCGATCAGGGAGTTGTGCTTGCGGACCATGGCCTTGGCGATGTCGGGCGTGACGCCGTCGCGGCCGCGCAGCTTGTAGTAGGCGTTCCAGGTTTCGTTGAATCGCGAGTCGTCCTCGGGATTGACGATCTCGACGTTCTGGCCGGGCACCAGGCGCAGGCCGAACTTCTGGATGCGCATGTCGATCACGGCCGGGCGGCCGATCAGGATCGGCTGCGCGAATCCTTCGTCCAGCACCGTCTGGGCGGCGCGCAGCACGCGCTCGTCCTCGCCGTCGGCGTAGATCACGCGCTTGGGCGCGGACTTCGCCTGGCGGAACAGCGGGCGCATCAGCTGGCCGGAGTGGTAGACGATGCTCATCAGGGACTGGCGGTAGGCGTCCATGTCCTCGATGGGGCGGCGGGCCACGCCGGAGGCCGCCGCCGCCTCGGCGATGGCCGGGGCGATCTTGACGATCAGGCGCGGATCGAAGGGCTTGGGGATGATGTATTCCGGCCCGAAGGACAGGTCCTGGTCGGCGTAGGCGCCCGCGACCTCGGCGCTGCTTTCGGCCTGGGCCAGTTCGGCGATGGCCTTGACGCAGGCCAGCTTCATCTCTTCGTTGATGACGGTGGCGCCGCAGTCCATCGCGCCCCGGAAGATGAAGGGGAAGCACAGCACGTTGTTGACCTGGTTCGGGTAGTCCGAACGGCCGGTGGCGACGATGCAGTCGGGCCGGGCGGCCTTGGCGTCCTCGGGACGGATTTCAGGGTCGGGGTTGGCCAGGGCCAGGATCAGCGGGCGGTCGGCCATGGTGCGCACCATGTCCTGGGTCAGCACGCCGGGAGCCGAGCAGCCCAGGAACACGTCGGCGCCCTTGCAGACGTCGGCCAGGGTGCGGGCGTCGGTCTTCTGGGCGTAGCGGGCCTTGTTGGGCTCCATCTTCTCGTCGCGGCCTTCCCAGATCACGCCGCGCGAATCGACCACGTAGACGTTCTTCTGCGAGACGCCGAGCTTGACCATGAGGTCCAGGCAGGCGATGGCGGCGGCGCCCGCGCCCGAGCACACCAGCTTGACCTGGCCGATGTCCTTGCCGACGACCTTCAGGCCGTTCAGGACGGCGGCCGAGGAGATGATGGCGGTGCCGTGCTGGTCGTCGTGGAAGACCGGGATCTTCATGCGCTCGCGCAGCTTCTTTTCGATGTAGAAGCACTCCGGCGCCTTGATGTCTTCCAGGTTGATCCCGCCCAGCGTCGGCTCCAGCGCGGCGATGATGTCGACCAGCTTGTCCGGGTCGTGCTCGTTCAGCTCGATGTCGAAGACGTCGATGCCGGCGAATTTCTTGAACAGGCAGCCCTTGCCCTCCATGACGGGCTTGGCCGCCAGCGGGCCGATGTTGCCCAGGCCGAGCACGGCGGTGCCGTTGGTCACCACGCCCACCAGGTTGGCGCGCGAGGTGTACTTGGCCGCGGCGGATTCGCCTTCGGCGTGGATGGTCATGCTGGCGGTCGCCACGCCCGGGGAATAGGCCAGGGTCAGGTCGTCCTGGTTGGCCAGGGGCTTGGTCGGAACCACGGAAATCTTCCCCGGGGTGGGGAAGGCGTGGTAATCGAGCGCCATCTTGGCGCGGTCGTCTTTCAGGTCCATGGCTGCCTGTGCTCCTGCTGGTTTTATATCGTTCGAGTTGCTGCGGAAAACATTCTCGCAGATCGGCCTTTTTGCCGCCGGGCCGTCCCAAGGCAAAAAGCGGCCGAAGGCTGCGCGGCGTGGGGGCGCCCCACCCCGAGTGTTTGTTAATCCCAACGCCAATCGGGCGAAAAGTGGCCTGGAATGGGCGTTTTCGGCCGATCAGTTTAAACCCATGCCATCGGACGGGTATACTTTGCCCTTAATACGGCTTATGCAAGGCGTCGTACCGCTGCCTTCTGCCCCTGCTATCCGCCCATCGGTCTGGCCGAGTCGCGGAAGGTTTCTCAATCTGCATCGTTCGGGTGAAGCACCCGTCAGGTGAAGCGCACAATGTCCACGGAACAAGAACTCCAGTCCAATTCCTATTTGTTCGGCGCCAACGCGCCCTACGTAGAAGACCTCTACGAAGCCTATCTAGACAACCCGGGTTCCATTCCGGACCAGTGGCGCTCCTACTTCGATCAGCTGCAGCACCAGCCCGCCGCCGACGGCCGCGAAGCCACCCGCGACCAGGCCCACGCCCCGATCGTCGCCTCCTTCGCCCAGCGCGCCCGCGAGAACGCCTTCCAGATCCGCCCCGCGCAGGCCTCCGACCAGTCCCTGGCCATCGCCAGCAAGCAGGTCTACGTCCAGTCCATCATCGCCGCCTATCGTTCGCTGGGTTCCCGCATCGCCCAGCTCGATCCCCTGAAGCGCCGCGACCGTCCCGAAATCCCGGAACTGGATCCCGCCTTCTACGGCCTGTCCGAGGCCGACCTGGACCAGATCTATTCGGCCACGAACACGTATTTCACCAAGGCCGATACGATGACCATGCGGGACATCCTCAAGGCCCTGCGCGACACGTACTGCCACAACATCGGCGCCGAATTCATGCACATCTCGGATCCGGCGGTCAAGCGCTGGATCCAGGAACGCCTCGAATCCACGCTGGGCATCCCCGAATTCACCGTCGAGGAAAAGCGCAACATCCTGCGCCAGGTGACCGAGGCCGAAGGCCTGGAACGCTTCCTGCACACCAAGTACGTCGGCCAGAAGCGCTTTTCCCTGGAAGGCGGCGAAAGCTTCATCGCCTCGATGGACGAGGTCGTCAACCACGCCGGCGAGAACGGCGTCCAGGAGATCGTCGTGGGCATGGCCCACCGCGGCCGCCTGAACATGCTGGTCAACATCATGGGCAAGATGCCCGGCGACCTGTTCGCCGAGTTCGAAGGCAAGCACGCCCAGGGGCTCAGCGACGGCGACGTCAAGTACCACAACGGCTTTTCCAGCGACCTGTCCACGCGCGGCGGCCCGGTCCACCTGTCGCTGGCGTTCAACCCCTCGCACCTGGAAATCGTCAACCCCGTGGTCGAAGGCAGCGTGCGCGCCCGCCAGGATCGCCGCGACGACGAGGCCGGCGACCAGGTCCTGCCGGTGCTGGTGCACGGCGACGCGGCCTTCGCGGGCCAGGGCGTGGTGATGGAAACCCTGAACCTGGCCCAGACGCGCGGCTACGGCACGGGCGGCACCCTGCACATCGTCATCAACAACCAGATCGGCTTCACGACCTCCGACCCGCGCGACACGCGCTCCACGCTGTACTGCACGGACGTGGTCAAGATGATCGAGGCCCCGGTCTTCCACGTCAACGGCGACGATCCCGAAGCCGTGGTCTTCGCCACCCGCCTGGCCCTGGACTACCGCCAGCAGTTCAAGCACGACGTGGTCGTGGACATCGTCTGCTTCCGCAAGCTGGGCCACAACGAACAGGACACGCCGTCCCTGACCCAGCCGCTGATGTACAAGAGCATCGGCACGCACCCGGGCACGCGCAAGCTCTACGGCGACCGCCTGGTGGCCCAGGGCGTGCTGGCCGCGGACGAGCCCGACCAGCTGGTCAAGGACTACCGCCAGCTGATGGAAGACGGCCAGCGCACGGTCGAGCCCGTCCTGACCGACTACAAGAACAAGTACTCCACCGACTGGTCGCCGTTCCTGGGCGCCAAATGGACGGACCACGCCGACACCGGCGTGCCCCTGGCGGAACTGACCCGCATCGGCGAAAGGCTCACCCAGGTGCCGGACAACTTCACCGTGCACCCGCTGGTCAAGAAGCTGCTGGGCGACCGCCTGGCCATGGCGCGCGGCGAGCATCCCGTGGACTGGGGCATGGGCGAGCACCTGGCCTTCGCCACCCTGGTGGCCAACGGCTACGCCATCCGCATCACCGGCCAGGATTCCGGCCGCGGCACCTTCACCCACCGCCACGCCGTGCTGCACGACCAGAAGCGCGAGCGCTGGGACGACGGCACCTACGTGCCCCTGCAGAACGTGTCCGAAGGCCAGGCGCCGTTCACCGTGATCGACTCCGTGCTGTCCGAGGCCGCCGTGCTGGGCTTCGAGTACGGCTACGCCACGGCCGAGCCCAACGTGCTGACCATCTGGGAAGCCCAGTTCGGCGACTTCGCCAACGGCGCACAGGTCGTGATCGACCAGTTCATCTCGTCGGGCGAGGCCAAGTGGGGCCGGCAGTGCGGCCTGACGCTGATGCTGCCGCACGGCTACGAAGGCCAGGGCCCGGAGCACTCCTCGGCGCGCATCGAGCGCTTCCTGCAGCTGTGCGCGGACAACAACATGCAGGTCGTGCAGCCCACCAACGGCGCGCAGATCTTCCACGTGCTGCGCCGCCAGATGATCCGTCCCTTCCGCAAGCCGCTGGTCATCTTCACGCCCAAGTCGCTGCTGCGCAACAAGAACGCCACCTCGCCCCTGGAAGACCTGGCCGCCGGCAGCTTCCAGCCCGTGATCGGCGAAGTCGACGCGAACATCGCGCCGGACGACGTGAAGCGCGTGCTGCTGTGCTCCGGCAAGGTCTACTACGACCTGACGCATGCGCGCGCCGAACAGGAACGCAAGGACGTCGCCATCCTGCGCATCGAGCAGCTCTATCCCTTCGCCCACAAGTCCTTCCAGGCCGAACTGCAGAAATACCCCAACGCCAAGGAACTGGTCTGGGTCCAGGACGAACCGCAGAACCAGGGGCCGTGGTTCTACGTGCAGCACCACCTGTACGAGAACATGAGCGACGGCCAGAAGCTCGGCTACGCCGGCCGCCCGGCCTCGGCCTCGCCCGCCGTCGGCTACCTGGCCAAGCACCAGGAACAGCAGCGCGCCCTGATCGAGCAGGCCTTCGCGCCCAAGCTCAAGAGCTTCTCGCTGATCAAGTAATCCGACCTCCCTCAAATACAGACAACACGGAAAAAACATCATGGCCATTACCGAAGTCCTCGTTCCGCAGCTTTCCGAATCGGTGTCGGAAGCCACCCTGCTCAACTGGAAGAAGCAGCCCGGCGAAGCCGTGCAGGCCGACGAGATCCTGATCGAGGTCGAAACCGACAAGGTCGTGCTGGAAGTCCCGGCCCCGGCCTCGGGCGTGCTCGCCGAGATCGTCAAGGGCGACGGCAGCACCGTCACTTCCGGCGAGGTCCTGGCGCGCATCGACACCGCCGCCAAGGCCGCCGCCCCGGCCGCGGCGCCCGCAGCCGCGCCCGCGCCGGCCGCCGCCGAGGCCGCCAAGCCCGCGGCCAAGTCCTCGGTGGCTTCCCCGGCCGCCGGCAAGATCCTGTCCGAAAAAGGCATCGATCCCGCCACGGTCGAAGGCACGGGCCGCGCCGGCCGCGTGACCAAGGGCGACGCCCTGAACGCCGCGCAGTCCCCGGCGGCCCCCGCCACCCCGGCCGCTCCGGTGCCGGTCGGCCTGGACGGCCGTCCCGAGCAGCGCGTGCCGATGAGCCGCCTGCGCGCCCGCGTGGCCGAGCGCCTGATCCAGTCCCAGACCGAGAACGCCATCCTGACGACCTTCAACGAGGTCAACATGCAGGCGGTGATCGACCTGCGCAAGAAGTACAAGGACTCCTTCGAAAAGGAACACGGGGTCAAACTCGGCTTCATGTCCTTCTTCGTCAAGGCCGCCGTGGCCGCGCTCAAGCGCTACCCGGTCGTCAACGCCTCGGTGGACGGCAAGGACATCATCTACCACGGCTACTTCGACATCGGCATCGCCGTGGGCAGCCCGCGCGGCCTGGTGGTGCCCATCCTGCGCAACGCCGACCAGCTCAGCATCGCGGAAATCGAAAAGCAGATCGCCGATTTCGGCCAGCGCGCCCAGGCGGGTAAACTGGGCCTGGAAGAACTGACCGGCGGCACCTTCTCGATCTCCAACGGCGGCGTGTTCGGCTCGATGCTCTCGACCCCGATCATCAACCCGCCCCAGTCGGCCATCCTCGGCATCCACGCCACCAAGGATCGCCCGGTCGTGGAAAACGGCCAGATCGTGATCCGTCCGATCAACTACCTGGCCCTGTCCTACGACCACCGGATCATCGACGGCCGCGAAGCCGTCCTGGCCCTGGTGGCCATGAAGGAAGCCCTGGAAGATCCCCAGCGCCTGCTGCTGGGCGTCTGATTCCGGACATGGCGTCATTTCGCGCGCGCCCGTCCAGGGCGCGCCCGGCGGGCATGCGTCCGGCGCATGCCCGCTAACCCATTCGAGAACTCATCATGGCAAAACAATTCGATGTGATCGTGATCGGCGCCGGCCCCGGCGGCTATATCGCCGCCATCCGCGCCGCCCAGCTGGGCCTGGCCGTGGCCTGCGTGGACGCCTGGACCAGCCCGGCGGGCAAGCCCGCGCCCGGCGGCACCTGCACCAACGTCGGCTGCATCCCGTCCAAGGCCCTGCTGCAATCGTCCGAGCACTACGAGCAGCTCAACCACCACTTCGCCGACCACGGCATCACGGCCAAGGGCGTCAGCCTGGACCTGGACAAGCTGATCGGCCGCAAGGACACGGTGGTCAAGCAGAACAACGAAGGCATCCTGTTCCTGTTCAAGAAGAACAAGGTGTCCTTCTTCCACGGCACCGGCTCGCTGGCCGCCAAGACGGACTTCGGCTGGTCGGTGAAGGTCTCCGGCAAGACCGACGAGGACCTGGAAGGCCGCCACGTGATCGTCGCCACCGGCTCCAGCGCGCGCGCGCTGCCCGGCGTGCCCTTCGACGAGGAACTGGTCCTGTCGAACGACGGCGCCCTGCGGATCCCCGCCGTGCCCAAGAAGCTCGGCATCATCGGCGCGGGCGTCATCGGCCTGGAAATGGGCAGCGTCTGGCGCCGCCTGGGGGCCGAGGTCACCATCCTGGAAGCCATGCCCGATTTCCTCGGCGCGGTGGACCGCGACGTGGCCAAGGAAGCCCAGAAGGCCCTCGTCAAGCAGGGCCTGGACATCCAGACCGGCGTGCGCATCGGCGAGGTCAAGACCTCGGCCAAGGGCGTCAACGTGCAGTACACGGACGCGGCCGGCGCCGAACAGAAGCTGTCGGTCAACCACCTGATCGTCTCCATCGGCCGCGTGCCCAACACGCAGGGCCTGGGCGCCGACGTGGTGGGCCTGAAGCTGGACGAACGCGGCTTCGTGGTCGTCGACGAGGACTGCCGCAGCAACCTGACCAACGTCTGGGCGGTGGGCGACGTGGTGCGCGGCCCGATGCTGGCGCACAAGGCCGAGGAAGAGGGCGTGGCGGTGGCCGAGCGCATCGCCGGCCAGCACGGGCACGTCAACTTCGACACCATCCCCTGGGTCATCTACACCTCGCCCGAGGTCGCCTGGGTCGGCAAGACCGAACAGGCGCTGAAGGCCGAGGGCCGCGACTACAAGGCGGGCAGCTTCCCCTTCATGGCCAACGGCCGCGCCCGCGCGCTGGGCGACACCACCGGCTTCGTCAAGATCCTGGCCGACGCCAAGACCGACGAGGTCCTGGGGGTGCACATCGTCGGCCCGATGGCCTCCGAACTGATCGCCGAAGCCGTGACCATCATGGAATTCCGCGGCGCCGCCGAGGACATCGCGCGCATCTGCCATGCGCACCCGACCCTGTCCGAAGCCGTCAAGGAAGCCGCCCTGGCCGTCGACAAGCGCACGCTGAACCTGTAAGCCGCTGACGATGGATGTCAGCGCGTATTACGCGCAGGCCCTGCGCGAGCGGGGCTTCGTCGCCGACGAGGCCCAGCGCGCGGCGGTCGAGCGCCTGCAGCGATACTATGACGACTGGATCGAGTTCAAGCGCCAGCGCTCGAACGGCCTGAAAAAGCTGTTCCTGCGCCCGGCCGTGCCGCGCGGGGTCTACCTGTGGGGCGGCGTCGGGCGCGGCAAGAGCTTCCTGATGGACGCGTTCTACCTGACCGTGCCCGTCAAGCGCAAGGTGCGCCTGCATTTCCACGAGTTCATGCGCGGGGTCCACCGGGAAATCCGCGCCGTCAGCGGCGAGGCCGATCCGCTGGACCACGTGGCGCGCAGGATCGCCGCGCGCTACCGCCTGATCTGCTTCGACGAGTTCCACGTGTCGGACGTGGCCGACGCCATGATCCTGTACCGGCTGCTGCTGCGCCTGTTCGAGCACGGCACGTCCTTCGTCATGACCTCGAACTACGAGCCGTCCACGCTCTACCCGGACGGCCTGCACCGCGACCGCATCCTGCCGGCCATCGCCCTGATCCAGGAAAGGATGGACGTGATGAACGTCGACGCCGGGGTGGACTACCGGCGCCGCACCCTGGCGCAGCTGCGCACCTACATCACGCCCATCGTGGCCGCGACCCACGACGAGCTGCGCTCGGCCTTCGAGCGCCTGGCCGACACCGCCGAGCAGAAGCCCGTCCTGAACATCGAGAACCGCGAGATCCAGGCGGTGGCGCTGGCCGGGACCGTGGTCTGGTTCGATTTCCACGCCCTGTGCGGCACGCCGCGCTCGCAGAACGACTACCTGGACCTGGCCGACCGCTTCCAGACCGTGATCGTGTCCGACGTGCCGCGCATGAGCCCGCGCCAGGCGTCCGAGGCGCGCCGCTTCACCTGGCTGGTGGACGTGCTGTACGACCACAAGGTCAAGCTGATCCTGTCGGCCCAGTGCCCGGCCGATGAGCTTTATACTCAAGGCCCGATGTCGAACGAATTCTCCCGCACCGTGTCGCGCCTGATGGAAATGCAGTCGCGCGAATACCTGGCCGAAACGCGCCGGGCCTCGGTCGTCCTCTAGGGACACGCCCCGGCCGCCCGGCAATCCCCCGGAAACCCCATGAGCACACCCGTCACCCGCGTCCTGACCGGCATCACCCCGTCGGGCACCCCCCACCTGGGCAATTACGCCGGCGCCATCCGCCCGGCGATCCAGGCCAGCGCCGAGCCGGGCGTGGACGCCTTCTTCTTCCTGGCCGACTACCATGCGCTGATCAAGTGCGACGATCCCGCGCGCATCGCGCGCTCGCGGCTGGAGATCGCCGCGACCTGGGTCGCGTCCGGCCTGGACACGGAACGCACGACCTTCTACCGCCAGTCGGACGTCCCGGAAATCCCGGAACTGTGCTGGATGCTGAACTGCGTCACGGCCAAGGGCCTGATGAACCGTGCGCACGCCTACAAGGCTTCCGTGGACGCCAACGTCGCCAAGGGCGTGGAGCCGGACGACGGCGTCACCATGGGGCTGTTTTCCTATCCGGTGCTGATGGCCGCCGACATCCTGATGTTCAACGCCCACCGCGTGCCCGTGGGGCGCGACCAGATCCAGCACCTGGAAATGGCGCGCGACATCGCCCAGCGGTTCAACCACCTGTACGGCCGGGGCGAGGACCTGTTCGTGCTGCCGGAAGTCCAGATCGACGAGGCCGTCGCCACGCTGCCGGGCCTGGACGGGCGCAAGATGTCCAAGAGCTACGACAACACCATTCCCCTGTTCGAGGGCGGGCCGAAGGCGCTGAAGTCGGCCGTGGCGCGGATCGTCACCGATTCGCGCCTGCCCGGCGAGCCCAAGGACGCCGAGGGCTCGCACCTGTATACCTTGTACCAGGCCTTCGCCACCCCGGAACAGTCGGCCGGTTTCCGCGCCGCCCTGGAAGGCGGCCTGGGCTGGGGCGAGGCCAAGCAGGCGCTGTGCGAGCGGATCGAGGCCCAGATCGGTCCGATGCGCGAGCGCTATGCGGACCTGGTGGCCCATCCGGAGCGGATCGAGGACATCCTCCAGGCCGGCGCGGCCAAGGCCCGGCGCATCGCCACCCCCATGATGGCGCGCCTGCGCGAGGCCGTGGGCCTGCGCATGGCCTCGGGAACCGGCGCCGCGCGCGCGGCCGGGGCGTCCGGCGCCGCGCGCCGCGCCCGGATCGTGTCCTTCCGGGACGAGGACGGCCGTTTCCGCCAGCGCCTGTTCGGCGCCGACGGCGCCGAGCTGCTGCTGTCCGAGCCCTTCGGCGACCCCAAGGTCCTGAACAGCCTGGGCCGTTCCTTCGCCGGGCGGGACCTCTCGGGCCTGGCGCCCGGGGCCGACGGCCACGTCGACCTGCAGGCCGACGGCCTGCGCTGGGCGCGCGTCCCGGCGGATCGCCTGGAGGCGGTCCGGGAAGCCCTGGCGCAGCTCTGATCGGCCGCGCGGCCCGGCCGCTCAGCCGTCCAGCCGCACGGTCTTGGCCTCGACGCGGCCGCGCAGCCATTCCAGGGCCAGCAGCAGCGCCGTCGAGAACAGGATCAGGATGGTCGCCACGGCGGCGATCACCGGGCTGATGTTCTCGCGGATGCCGGTGAACATCTGGCGCGGCAGCGTGACCTGTTCGGGACCGGCCAGGAACAGCGTGATCACGATTTCGTCGAAGGCGGTGGCGAAGGCGAACAGGGCGCCCGCGATGACGCCGGGCGCGATGATGGGCAGCGTCACGCGGAAGAAGGTCTGGAGCGGGCCGGCGCCCAGGCTGTAGCTGGCGCGCAGCAGGTTGGGGTCGAAGCCCTGCAGCGTCGCCGACACGGTGGTGACCACGAAGGGCGCGCCGATCGCGGCCAGGGCCAGGATCAGGCCGCCGTAGCTGTTGACCAGGCCGTAGGGGGCGAAGAACAGGTAGATCCCCAGGCCGGTCACCACCAGCGGCACGATCATCGGCGAGATCAGGACGGCCATCAGCAGGCCCTTGCCACGGAATTCGGCGCGGTGCAGGCCCGCGGCGGCCAGCGTGCCCAGGACGGTCGCCAGCAGGGTGGCGGCGGGCGCGACGATGAAGCTGTTGGCGGTTGCGCGGGCCCAGTCGTCCGAATGGAACAGGGTCTCGTACCAGCGCAGCGAGAACGACTGGATCGGGTAGAGCAGCATCGAGCTCTGGTTGAACGACAGCGGCACGATCACCAGGATCGGCAGCAGCAGGAACACCAGGACCAGCGCGCACAGGATGCGCAGCGCATAATGCCAGGCGCGCTCGGTCAGGGACAGGTAGGGCGGGAATTCGGTCTTGAACATGCTCGATCCTTTCAGTTCAGGGCCAGTTCCTTGCCGGAGATCCGGCGGTACAGGGCGTAGAGCAGCAGGGTGGCCGCCAGCAGGATCAGGCCCAGCGCGCTGGCCATGCCCCAGTTGATGGTCTGGTTGGTGAAGTACGCGACGTAGTAGCTGATCATCTGGTCGCCGGCGCCGCCCAGCAGGGCCGGCGTGATGTAGTAGCCGATGGCGATGATGAACACCAGCAGGGAGCCTGCGGCGATGCCGGGGTAGGTCTGCGGCACGTACACGCGCCAGAAGGCGGCGAAGGGGTGGCTGCCCAGGGAGACGGCGGCGCGCTGGTAGCTGGGCGGCACGGACCGCATGACGCTGTACAGGGGCAGCACCATGAAGGGCAGTAGGATGTGGACCATGGCGATGTAGACGCCCAGGCGGTTGAACAGCAGGGGCAGGGGCTCGGAGATCAGGCCCAGGCCGCCCAGGGCGCCGTTGATCAGGCCTTCGCGCTGCAGCAGCACCACCCAGGCGGCGATGCGCACCAGCACCGAGGTCCAGAAGGGGATCAGGATGCAGATCAGGACCAGGTTGGCCCGCCGCTTGGACAGGCGCGTGATCCAGTAGGCCAGGGGATAGCCCAGCGCGAGGGTGATCAGGGTGACCACCAGGCTGATGACGAAGGTGCGCGAAAAGATTTCCTGGAAGGCCGAGGTGCCGGGGGGCGCCGCCACCACGCGGCCGTGGGCGTCGAGCTTCAGGTCCAGCGAGGCCAGCAGGTAGTAGGGCGTCCAGGCCGTGTCGTTGCCGGCGATGACCGCCCAGTAGGCGGGTTCGGCCCAGCGCTTGTCCAGGCCGGTCAGCTGCGCGCGGGCGTCGGCGGCGTCCGCCGCCTCGATCGGCATGCGCCGCAGGGTCTTGAAGATCAGCGAGCGGTAGCCGGAGATTTCGTAGTTCAGGCGGCGGGCGAGCTCGCCCGCGGCGGGAGTGTTCCTGGCGTGCGCCAGGTCCTGGGCCAGCGCCTGGAAGGCGGCGTCGGGCGGCGCGGCGCGGCCGTCCCAATCGGCCAGCGCCCGCAGGGTGCGGGGCAGGGTGTCGATGACCTCGGGGTTGTCGGCGGCCCGGGTCAGCAGGGAGGCGATCGGGATCACGAAGACCGCCAGCAGGAACAGGGCCAGCGGCCCGACCAGCAGGAGGGCGCGCCAGGTCCGGCGCCGCTGCGCGGCTCGCATCGAGCGCCGGATGGCGCCGGGGTCGTCCAGGGTGGTATCCATGACGGGGCTCCTCGGGTGGTCGGAAGGGGCCGGCGCCCGGCCGGCCCCCGGGCGGATCAGCGGGCGGCCCAGGCCGTGAAGCGCTGTTCGAGTTCTTCGCCGTGGTCGGTCCAGAACTCCAGGTCGTTGAACAGGGCGTTGCGGGCGTTGGCCGGGGAGTTGGGCACGTTGGCCAGGACTTCGGGCTTGAGCATGCCGATGGCTTCCTTGCTGATCGGCCCGTAGGCGATGTGCTGCGAGTAGGCCGCCTGCGCCTTGGGCGAGCTGGCGTAGCGGATGAACTCGATCGCCTGGTCCTTGTTCGGCGAGCCGACGGGGATGACCCAGTAGTCGAAGTCGTAGACGCTCTGGTTCCAGACGACCTTCAGGGGCCGGCCCTCGCGCTGCGCCGCGTCGATGCGGCCGTTGTAGGCGGCGGACATGACGACGTCGCCGGCGCTCAGCATCTGCGGCGGCTGGGCGCCGGCTTCCCACCACTGGACGTAGGGCTTGATCTCGTCGAGCTTCTTGAAGGCGCGGTCCACGCCTTCGGGGGTGGCCAGGACCTTGTAGACGTCCTGCGGCGGCACGCCGTCGGCCATCAGGGCGAATTCGACGTTGTAGTGCGCGCCCTTGCGCAGGCCGCGCTTGCCGGGGAATTTCTTCACGTCCCAGAAATCGGCCCAGCCGGTCGGCGGCGTCTTGAGCGTGTCGGCGTTGTAGGCCAGGACGGTGGACCAGACGAAGGTGCCCACGCCGCAGTACTTCAGGGCGCCGCGCACCATGTCGCCCTTGTTCAGGACGGTGCTCCAGTCGATGTTCTCGTACAGGCCCTCGTCGCAGCCGCGGCCCAGGTCGCCGGTCTCGACCTCGACGGCGTCCCAGACCACGTTCTTTGACTGGACCATGGCCTTGACCTTGGCCTGTTCGCCGTTATAGGCGACGGGGATGACCTTCTTGCCGGTTTCCTTTTCGTAGGGCTGGATGAAGGCGGCGTTCTGGGCGTCGCCGTTGGCGCCGCCGAAATTCACGACCGTCAGGTCGCGGGCCTGGGCGGGCGCCTGGGCCAGGGCCAGGGGAACCGCGAGCGCCAGGGCCGTGAGCAGGGGTTGCTTGTTCATGGAATGTCTCCTGTGTTTTGGTGGGGATGTCAGGGGAGGAAAACGCGGACGTGTCCGGGATCGATCCTCAGGGGGATGCGGGTTCCGGGGGCATGCGCCCCGGCGTCCGCGGCCAGGGGCATCTTGACGAAGAAGGTGTCGCCGCCGTCCAGGCGGCAGCGCAGGCGGACGTGGTCGCCGAAGTAGACCTCGTCGACCGCGACGGCCTGGAACACGTTGGCGCCGCCGCCGGCGCCCGGCAGGACGCGCTCCGGGCGCATCGCCACGACGCAGGGGGCGCCGGCCGCCAGGCCCTGGACGTTGAGTCCGCGCAGCTGGACGCCGCCGGCCAGCTCGACCAGGCACAGGTCCCCCTCGACGACGCGCACGGTGCCGGGGAACTGGTTGCTGTCGCCCACGAAGCCCGCCACGAAGCGGTTGCACGGGGTTTCGTACAGCGTGTCGGCGGCGCAGACCTGCTGGATGACGCCCTGGTCGAACACCGCGATGCGGTTGCTCATGGTCAGGGCCTCGCTCTGGTCGTGGGTGACGTAGACGAAGGTGATGCCCAGCTGCCGGTGCAGCGCCTTGAGCTCGAGCTGCATGTGTTCGCGCAGCTGCTTGTCCAGCGCGCCCAGCGGCTCGTCCATGAGGACGATCTTGGGCTGGAAGACCAGGGCGCGCGCCAGGGCGATGCGCTGCTGCTGTCCGCCCGAAAGCTGGGCGGGGTAGCGTTTGGCGAAGTCCTGCATCTGCACCATGGACAGGGCCTCGTGGATGCGCCGCGCGCGCTGCGCAGCGGGCATCTTGCGGACCTTCAGGGGGTATTCCAGGTTGCGCTCGACCGTCATGTGGGGAAACAGCGCGTAGTTCTGGAACACCATGCCCAGGTTGCGATGGTGGGGCGGGACGTCGTTGAGGCGGCGTCCTTCCAGGAAGATGTCGCCCCGGGTCGGGGACTCGAAGCCGGCGAGCATCATCAGACAGGTGGTCTTGCCCGACCCGGAGGGACCGAGCAGGGACAGGAATTCGCCGGGATGGATGTCGAGATTGAGGTCCCGGACGACCAGATGGCTGCCGTCGTAGGATTTCTGGACGCCCTGGAACCGGACCAGGGGCTCGGGAGCGGGAACTGCGGACATCGGGGGCAACCTCCGGGTGCGGATGGACGGGATACGGCCGGAACGGGCCTCAGTCGGCCATGGCTTCCCGGAGGATAGCCAGTCCTTCCTCCAGCAGACCATCGGGGATTGTCAGGGGAAAGAGGAAGCGGATGACGTGGCCGTAGGCGCCGCAGGTCAGCAGGACCAGTCCGCGCTCCAGGGCGCGGCGCTGGATGCGGGCGGCGGTGTCGGTGTCGGGCCGGCCGTCGGGCTGGCGGAATTCGGCGGCCACCATGGCGCCCAGGCCGCGGATCTCGGCGATGCGCGGATGGCCGAATCCGGCCAGCGCCTGGCGCAGCCGCAGGCCCAGGGCGTCGGCGCGCGCGATCAGGCCTTCCTCGTCGATCACGTCCAGCACGGCCAGGGCGGCGGCGATGGCCAGCGGGTTGCCCGCGTAGGTGCCGCCCAGCGAGCCGCGCGGCGCGGCGTCCATCAGTTCGGCCCGGCCGCAGACGCCGGACAGTGGCATGCCGCCGGCCAGGCTCTTGGCCATGGTGATCAGGTCGGGCGTGACGCCCGAATGCTCGATGGCGAACATCCTTCCCGTGCGGGCGAAGCCGGTCTGGACCTCGTCGGCGATGAGCAGGATGCCGTGGGCGTCGCAGCGTTCGCGCAGCGCCCGCAGGAGTTCCGGCGGGGCGACGTTGAAGCCGCCTTCGCCCTGGACCGGCTCGACGACGATGGCCGCCACCCGCTTCGGGCCGATGTCGGCCTTGAACAGCAGGTCCAGCGCCCGCAGGGCGTCCTGCGTGGTGACGCCGTCCAGCGGATTGGGGAAGGGGATGTGGTAGACCTCGGCCGGCAGCGGGCCGAAATCCTGCTTGTAGGGGGCGACCTTGCCGGTCAGGGCCATGCCCATGAACGTGCGGCCGTGGAAGGCGCCGGAAAAGGCCACGACCCCGGTGCGCCCGGTGGCGGCGCGTGCGATCTTGACGGCGTTTTCCAGGGCTTCGGCGCCGGTCGTGAAGAAGGCGGTCTTCTTGGGATGGCCGCCGGGCGTCAGGCGGTTGATGCGCTCGGCCAGTTCCACGTAGGAACCGTAGGGCGCGACCTGGAAGGCGGTGTGGGTGAAGGCGTCCAGCTGCGCGCGGATGGCCTCCACGATGCGCGGATGGCGGTGGCCGGTGTTGGCCACGGCGATGCCGGCCGCGAAGTCGATGTAGCGCCGGCCCTCCACGTCCCAGAGTTCGGCGTTCAGGGCGCGTTGCGCGTAGAAGTCGCAGGCGATGCCGATGCCGTCGGGGATGGCCGCGTTCTTGCGGACCTGCCAGTCCTGATTGTGTTCCGTCATGCTTGTCTCCTGTCGGGGCGAGGTGTTCCCGCCCTGCTTTTTTTTCACTATACTGATCTTTTGGTTCGACAAATAGATCCATTTAAACAAATTTAATGGAGCCAATTTGGAAGCGTTCATCCTCTCTGAATGGTTGCAGCAGCACTTCGCTCCCAGCGATGATAGTCCCGCATATCATCGCCTATACAGACTGATCTGTAGGGCCATTCTGGAAGGTCATCTGGCCGCCGGCGCCCGCCTGCCGTCGACGCGCGACCTGGCGGCCGAGCTGGGCATCGCCCGCAATACGGTCCTGCAGGTCTACGACCAGCTGGCCGAGGAAGGCTACGTGCACGCGGGCGTCGGCCGCGGCACCTACGTCGAGGACATCCGCCAGGACCTGCTCGAACCGGCCGGCGGCGGCGGGGACGCGCCGGCCGCCGGGCAGGCCGCGCCGGTGCACGATCTGTCGCGCCGGGGACGCCGGCTGGTGTCCAGCCTGGGGTTTTCCAACCGCCAGGCGGGCGCCTTCATGCCCGGCATTCCGGACGTGCGGGAATTCCCGCTGAAGACCTGGTCGCGCATCCAGAACCGGCAGTGGCGCGCCGGCCCCTGGGACCTGATGCGCTACGCGCCGGCCGGCGGCTACGGTCCGCTGCGGCAGGCGATCTCGGACTACCTGGGCAGCGTGCGCTCCGTGCGCAGCACGGCGCAGCAGGTCGTGATGACCACCGGCATCCACCAGGGCATCGACGTGGCGGCGCGGCTGCTGTGCGACCCGGGCGATACGGTCTGGGTCGAGGAACCCGCCTACTGGGGCGTGCGCAACCTGCTGACGTCCTCCGGGCTGCGCCTGGTGCCGATCCGCGTGGACGACGAGGGCATCTGGCCGGGCGAGGCCGAACGGGCCCGCCCGCCCCGGCTGATCGTCGTCGCCCCTTCGCACCAGTATCCGCTGGGCATGGTGATGAGCCTGGCGCGGCGGCACATGCTGCTGGACTACGCGCGCCAGGTCTCGTGCTGGATCCTGGAGGACGACTACGACAGCGAGTTCCGCTACGACACGCGCCCGCTTTCATCCCTGCAGGGCATGGACGAGGACGGCCGGGTCCTGTACGCCGGCAGCTTCAGCAAGACCCTGTGCCCGGGCCTGCGGGTCGGCTTCCTGGTCGTGCCGCAGGCGCTGGCCTGCGCCTTCGCCGATTCGGTGGCGGAGCTCTACCGCGAGGGCAACATGATGACCCAGGCGGTCCTGGCGGACTTCATCCGCGAGGGGCACCTGAGCTCGCACATCCGCCGCGTGCGCAGGCGCTACGCGGAACGCCGCGACTGCCTGATCGAGGAAATCCGCCGGCATTTCGGGGATGCGCTGGACGTCGTCGGAGGCGAGGCCGGCCTGCACCTGATCCTGGCGCTGCCGGACGGGGTCGACGACACCCTGGTCGTGCGCGACGCCCTGCAGCAGGGCGTGGTCACGCGCGCCCTGAGCACGTATTACACGGAGCGGGAAAACGCCCGCCCCGGCCTGTTGCTGGGTTACGCCGGGGCGACGCCCGAGGAAATCCGGCCCGCCTTCGACGCGCTCGCGCGCGTGGTGGGCGCCTATCTTTGACTTTCGAAAAAAGGAATCCCGTCATGACGACCCCCGACCGGCTGGCGCGCAGCGATGTCGCCTATCAATTGCATTCCTACACCAATGCGGTCCAGCACCAGGACATCGGCCCCTGCATCATGGATCGCGGCAACGGCATCCACGTATACGACACGGCGGGCAAGGAATACATCGAAGGCATGGCGGGCCTGTGGAGCGTGGCGGTGGGCTTCAGCGAGCCCCGGCTGGCGCGGGCGGCGCACGAGCAGATGCAGCGCCTGCCCTTCTATCACACCTTCAGCCACAAATCGAACGTGCCCTCGATCGAACTGGCGGAAAAGCTGATCGGGCTGACGGGCGGGCGCATGGCCCGGGCCTTCTTCACCAATTCGGGGTCCGAGGCCAACGACACCATCGTCAAGATGGTCTGGTACTACAACAACGCCCTGGGCCGCCCGGACAAGAAAAAGATCATCGCCCGCCAGCGCGGCTACCATGGCGTGACGGTGGCCTCGGCCAGCCTGACGGGGCTGGCGGGCAATCATCGCGACTTCGACCTGCCGCTGCCGCGCATCCTGCACACGCGCTGTCCGCACTGGTACCGCGAAGGCCGGCCGGGAGAGACCGAGACCGCGTTCGCCGACCGGCTGGCGGCCGAGCTGGAGGCGCTGATCCTGGCCGAAGGCCCCGAGACGGTGGCGGCCTTCATCGGCGAACCCGTCATGGGCGCGGGCGGGGTGATCGTGCCGCCCGAGTCCTACTGGCCGAAGATGCAGGCGGTCTGCCGCAAGCACGACGTGCTGCTGATCGCCGACGAGGTGATCACCGGCTTCGGGCGCACGGGCCGGATGTTCGCCTCGGACCTGTTCGGCATCGAGCCGGATTTCATGACCCTGTCCAAGCAGCTGACCTCGTCCTACCAGCCCCTGGCTGCGGTGCTGATGAACGCGCGGGTCGCCTCGGTGATCGGCCGCCACAGCGGCGAACTGGGCACCTTCGGCCACGGCTACACCGCCAGCGGCCATCCGGTGGCCACCGCCGTGGCGCTGGAGAACATCCGCATCATCGAGGAGCGCGGCCTGGTGGACAACGCCGCCGCGGCCGGGGCCGTGCTGCAGCGCCGGCTGCGGGAACTGGCGGATCATCCGCTGGTGGGCGAGGTGCGGGGCGTGGGCCTGATCGCGGCGGTGGAACTGGTGGCCGACAAGGCGTCGCGCGCGGCCTTCGACCCGGCGGGCAGGGCCGGCGCGCGGGTCGTGCGCCAGGCCCAGGACAACGGCCTGATCCTGCGCGGCATCCAGGACAGCGTGGCCTTCTGCCCGCCGCTCATCATCACCGAGGCCCAGGTCGGGACGCTGGCGGACCGTTTCGCGCGGTCGCTGGACGAGGTGGCGAAGACGCTGTAAGCCTCATCCCTCCACGTCGCCGCTTGCAAGCGGCTCCGATTCGTTCGGCATCGGGGCCAGCTTTCAATTGTGGCATCCCTCCACGTCGCCGCTTGCAAGCGGCTCCGATTCGTTCGGCATTGGGGCCAGCTTTCAATTGTGGCATCCCTCCACGTCGCCGCTTGCAAGCGGCTTCGATTCGTTCGGCATGAAATGGTCCGCAGGGACCATTTCATGTCCGATCTCATCCTGCCCGACCAGCCAGTCGCGGAAATGCGTCAGGGCGGGCAGGGTGGCCTTGCGCTCGGGGACGATCAGGTGGAAGGCCCGCTGGCCGGGGCCGCTGTGCGGATTCAGCACGGCCAGGGCGCCCTGGGCCAGCTCCTGCTGGATCAGGAACGGCGGAATCAGCGCCACGCCCAACCCGTCGCTGGCCGCCTGGGACAGCATGGAAAAGAGCTCCAGCCGCATGCCCGCCATGGGGGCGGGCGCCGCGACGCCGGCCGAGGCGAACCATTCGCGCCAGGCGGTGGGCCGGGTGCTCTGCTGCAGCAGGGGCAGGGCGGCGATGCCGGCCGCGTCCAGCGGGCCGCGCGCCAGCTTCGGGCTGCAGACCGGGACGGGATTCTCGCGCATCAGGAAGTGGGCCTGGGTGCCGGGCCAGCGCGGGTCGCCCGAATAGATGGCGGCGTCGAACTCGGTGTCCTCGAACAGGAAGGGGTGGGTGCGGGTGGCCATGTTGACCTGCAGGCCCGGCCGTTCGGCGCGCAGCGCCGCCAGGCGCGGCAGCAGCCAGCGGGTGGCGAAGGTCGGGACCACGGCCAGTTCCAGCACGCCGCCGCCCTGGTGGGCCATGACGGCCTGGGTGTCCCGTTCGAGCGCGTCCAGCTGCCGGCGCACCAGCCGGCTGTAGCGCTCGCCCGCGTCGGTCAGGCGCACGCCCCGGCGCGCGCGCTGGAACAGCGGCACGCCGACCAGGGCCTCCAGGCCGGCGACCTGGCGGCAGACCGCGCCCTGGGTCAGGGACAGTTCCTGGGCGGCGCGGGTGAAGCTTTCATGCCGCGCGGCGGCCTCGAAGGCCTGCAGGGCCTGGGTGCTGGGCAGTCGTTTGCGCATGTTCGGAGTGATGAAAAATCACAGATAACGCAGTTTATATCGTTTGTGCCCCACAAGATATCCCGTTAGGATGCGTGAACATCACTGATTCAGTCATTTTCTTTTTCGGAGACTTCCCATGTCCGCTTCCCGCCCCCAGTTCGAATGGCTCGATCCCCTGCTGCTGGACCAGCAGCTGAGCGACACCGAGCGCATGGTGCGCGACGCCGCCCGCGCCTACGCCCAGGGCAGCCTGCTGCCGCGCGCGCAGGAAGCCTTCCGCCACGAGAAGACCGATCCGGCGATCTTCCGCGAAATGGGGGAACTGGGCCTGCTGGGCGCCACGATTCCCGAACAGTACGGCGGCGCGGGCATGAACTACGTCTGCTACGGGCTGATCGCCCGCGAGGTCGAACGGGTGGATTCCGGCTACCGTTCGATGATGAGTGTGCAGAGCTCCCTGGTCATGGTGCCCATCGATGCCTTCGGCACCGACGCGCAGAAGGAAAAATACCTGCCGAAGCTGGCCTCGGGCGAATGGATCGGCTGCTTCGGCCTGACCGAGCCCGACCACGGCTCGGACCCGGGCTCCATGGCCACGCGGGCGAAGAAAGTGCCGGGCGGCTACAGCCTGACCGGGGCCAAGACCTGGATCACCAACAGCCCGATCGCCGACGTGTTCGTCGTCTGGGCCAAGGACGAGGCTGGCGACATCCGCGGCTTCATCCTGGAAAAGGGCTGGAAGGGCCTGTCGGCGCCCGCCATCCACGGCAAGGTCGGCCTGCGCGCCTCGATCACCGGCGAGATCGTGCTCGACGAGGTCTTCGTGCCGGAAGAAAACATCTTCCCCGACGTGCGCGGCCTGAAGGGGCCTTTCACCTGCCTGAATTCCGCGCGCTACGGCATCGCCTGGGGCGCCCTGGGCGCGGCCGAGGCCTGCTACGAGACCGCGCGCCAGTACGTGCTGGACCGCAAGCAGTTCGGCCGCCCGCTGGCCGCCAACCAGCTGATCCAGAAGAAGCTGGCCGACATGCTGACCGAGATCACCCTGGGCCTGCAGTCGGTGCTGCGCGTCGGCCGCCTGAAGGACGAGGGCCTGGCGCCGGTGGAGATCACCTCCATCATCAAGCGCAATTCCTGCGGCAAGGCCCTGGACATCGCCCGCACGGCGCGCGACATGCTGGGCGGCAACGGCATTTCCGACGAGTTCTGCATCGCCCGCCACCTGGTCAACCTGGAAGTCGTCAACACCTACGAAGGCACGCACGACGTGCACGCCCTGATCCTGGGACGGGCCATCACCGGCATCGCCGCCTTCGCCAATTGAGGGGCAAGACCATGGCGCAAGAGACCCCCGCGGCGCCGGGCCGGGACGGACAGGCCGCCGACCCGGCCCGGCCCGGCGCCGGATCGGATGCCGGCTTGGGCGCCGCCCCCCGCGGCGCGCTGTCGCACATCCGCGTCCTGGACCTGTCGCGCATCCTCGCCGGCCCCTGGGCCACGCAGATCCTGGGCGACCTGGGCGCGGACGTGATCAAGATCGAACGCCCCGGCGAGGGCGACGACACGCGCGGCTGGGGGCCGCCGTGGATGCCCGACGCCCGGGGCAGCGAATCGCGCGTCGCGGCCTATTACCTGTGCGCCAACCGCAACAAGCGCTCGGTGACGGTGGACATGGCCACCCCGGAGGGCCAGGACCTGATCCGCCGGCTCGTGCGCCAGTCCGACGTGCTGGTGGAAAACTTCAAGGCGGGCGGCCTGGCGCGCTACGGCCTGGACTACGACAGCCTGCATGTGCTCAACCCGCGCCTGGTGTATTGCTCCATCACCGGGTTCGGCCAGACGGGGCCCTACGCGGCGCGCGCCGGCTACGACTTCCTGATCCAGGGCCTGGGCGGCCTGATGAGCGTCACCGGCCGGCCCGACGGCGAGCCCGGCGGCGGGCCGATGAAGGCCGGGGTGGCGCTGACCGACATCCTGACCGGCCTGTACGCGGCCAACGCCGTCCAGGCCGCGCTGGCGGCGCGCGAGCATACCGGCGTCGGCCAGCACGTGGACATGGCACTGCTGGACGTGCAGGTCGCCTGCCTGGCGAACCAGGCCATGAACTACCTGGCCACCGGCCGCAGTCCCGGACGGCTGGGCAACGCGCATCCCAGCATCGTGCCCTACCAGGACTTTCCCACGGCCGACGGCCACATGATCCTGGCGATCGGCAACGACGGCCAGTTCGCCCGCTTCTGCGAGGAAGCCGGCCGGCCCGACCTGGCGCGGGATGCCCGTTTCGCCACCAACCGGGCGCGGGTGGAGCACCGCGACGCGCTGATCCCCATCCTGCGGCACCTGACCACGGCCCGCACCACGGCCGCCTGGGTCGCGGCGCTGGAATCCCGCGCCGTGCCCTGCGGCCCGATCAATGCGGTCGAGCAGGTGTTCGACGACGCCCAGGTGCGCGCGCGCGGCCTGCGCATCGAGATGCCGCATCCGGAGACGGGCGCGGTGCCGCTGGTGGCCAGCCCGATCCGCCTGTCGGACACGCCGGTGGACTACCGCCTGCCGCCGCCCGCCCTGGGGGCGCACACGGCCGACGTGCTGGAAGAGGTCCTGGGGCTGGCGCCGGCCGAGGTCGAGGCCCTGCGCGCGCGCGGCGTGGTCTGACCGCGCCTGTCCGGGCGCAAGCCCCACCCTTCGGGGCGAGCAGCCCGGGCACGGTCCTTTACCCCGCGGGTCTGGCCGGCGCGGCTCCCGCGCCCCGGCGGGTTTGATCCGTGTCAAGGTCCGGGCCCGTCGGCGCCCGGATCGTCCCCGTGTTCATCTGGCATCAATGTTTCCGTCCCTACGATGGAAGCATGGATGGCCGCAGCCCGGCGGCCGGATGAATGGGGGACCCACCATGAAGAAATCCTCGAACGCGCTCGGCGCCTGTCTGCTGGCCGCGTCGCTGGGCCTGGCCGCCGCGCCGGCCGCGGCCGGCGACGACTGCGACGTGCCCATCGAGCGCTGGCAGACCCGCGAGGCCGTCACCCAGATGGCCCGCCAGAAAGGCTGGGACCTGAAGCGCATCAAGATCGACGACGGCTGCTACGAGGTCCGCGGCGAGGATGCCCAGGGCCGTGCCTTCAAGGCCAAGCTCGATCCCGAGACGCTGGAAGTCGTGAAGATCAAGTACCGCGACCACGATGGCCATGACCGCGAACGCCGCCGCGACCGGGACCGCGACCACCGCGATTCACGCAATTCCCGCGATGCGGCGCCGGGCGCCATGCCGTCCGCCGCCCCGGCGGCCGGGGCGGGCAAGCCGTCCGCCGCGGTGTCCGTCTCCGGCGCCCGGATCGAGTGATCCGTCCCCGGCTGAAACTTCCACAGGAGCATTGTCCATGAAGACCTTTTCGATCGCGGCCCTGCTGGCCGCCACCACCCTGGCCGTTCCCGCCCTGGCGCAGGGCCGCACGGTGACCTTGTCCACGACCCTGAAGAACTACGGCGGCGACGGCGCCTACCTGGCGGTCTACCTGACCGACGCCCAGGGCGCCTACGCGGGCACCCTGTGGGTGGCCGGCGGCAAGGCCAAGTACTACAAGCACCTGAGCGACTGGAACCGGCTGTCGGCCGGGGACGCGGCCCGGCTCGACGGCGTGACCGGCGCCAGCGTGGGCGAGGGCCGGACGCTGAAGGTGACCGCCGACCTGGCCGACGCCCTGTTCGACGCCGGCTACGAGATCCGCGTCGACGCCGCCGTCGAGGACATGCGCGACAGCCCGTCCGAAATCCGTGTGCCGCTGACCGCGGCCGGCGCCGGCCAGTCCACCGCCGGGCGCCAGTTCATCCAGTCCTTCACCTATCAGGCGCAATGATCATCATGCAATGGCGGCGGATTCATCGCTGGCTGGGCCTGTGGGCGGGCGCCCTGGCCCTGCTGGTCGGGATCACCGGACTGGTCCTGGCCTTCTTCCCGGTGCGCGACACCTGGCGGGCCGTCCGGGCCGAACCCGGCCTGCCGGTGGCGGTCCTGGCGCAGCGGGCGGCGGCCCAGGTGGGCGGAATCGAGGAAATCCGCCGCCTGCCGTCGGGGGACATCGTCGCGTATTCCTTCGACGGCGACCAGGCCCGCGCCAGCCGGATCGATCCGGCCAGCGGGCAGGTGCTGGGCGACTACCAGGCGTCCGCCGTCGAGCGCTGGGTGCGCAACCTGCACCGTTCCTTCATGCTGGACGACCCGGGCCGCCTGGGCGCGGCCGGGGTCGCGCTGGCCATGCTGCTGCTGACGCTGTCCGGGACCCTGATGCTGGCCCGGCGCCTGGGCGGCTGGCGCCATCTCGTGTCCGGCCGCATCCGCGGCACCCCGGCCCAGCGCATCCACGGGATCAGCGGCCGGATCCTGGCGCTGGTCCTGGCCCTGTCCTCGCTGACCGCGCTCTACATGAGCGCGACGACCTTCGGCCTGATCCCGGCCGATTCGGACGCGGATCCGGATGTCGTGTCCGCGCCCGGCGAACAGCCCGACCGGACGGCGGATGCCCTGCCGTTGCTGCAGGCCCTGTCGGCCGACGGCCTGCGCAAGCTGAACTTCCCGGCGGCGGACGACCCCGAGGACGCCTGGACCGTGTCCACCGATGCCGGCGACGGCTGGATCGACCGGCGCAGCGGCCATGTGCTGGCCTGGCAGCCGGCCCCCGCCGCCCGCGTCCTGTATGACTGGGTCTATGCCTTGCACACCGGCCAGGGGCTATGGGCCTGGGCGCTGGTCCTGGGCCTGGCCGGCCTGTGCATCCCGGTCTTCTGGATCACCGGGTTCCTGATCTGGCGGCAGGGCAGGGCCCAGGCGCCGCGCCTGGAAGACAACAGTCCGGCGCGGCGGGCCGACATGCTGGTCTTCGTGGCCAGCGAAGGCGGCACGACCTGGGGCTTCGCCAAGGCGCTGCACGATGCCCTGGCGCGTAACGGCCACGCGGTCCACACCGCGCCGCTGGAACGATTCCAGGCGCCCGGATCGGCCCGACAGATATTCATCCTGGCCGCGACCTACGGGGATGGCCAGGCCCCGGCGCATGCCGCCCGGGCGCTGGACCGGATCGCGGGCCTGGCGGCCGGGGCCGCGCCGGTGACGGTGCTGGGCTTCGGCGACCGCCAGTTCCCGGCCTTCTGCGGCTACGCCGAGGCGCTGGACCGTGCCCTGCGGGCCGCCGGCTGGCCGCAAGCCCTGCCCCTGGAATGCATCCACCAGCAGTCGGCGCAGCAGTTCGACCGCTGGGGCGCGGCCCTGTCCGAAGCGCTGGGCGAGGCGCTGGCATTGAACTATGCGCCGCGCATCCCGCCGACCTTTTCCCTGGAACTGGTGGAACGGCAGGACTATGCGGGCGGCGGCGCCGGCCCGACCGCCATCCTGCGCCTGCGCTGGCGGGACAGCGGCCCGATGGCGCGGCTGCCGGGCCGGGGCGTGCCGCGTTTCAAGGCGGGCGACCTGGTGGGCATCGTGCCGCCCGGCAGCCCGGCGCCCCGCTACTATTCCCTGGCCTCGGGGTTTCGCGACGGCTTCGTGGAAATCTGCGTGCGGCGGATGCCCGGCGGAGCCTGTTCCGGCTTCCTGCACGGCCTGAAGCCCGGCGACCGCGTCCAGGCCTTCATCAAGCCCAACCCGGGCTTCACCCTGGAAGCCTCGCGCCGTCCCGTCGTGCTGATCGGCGCGGGCACCGGCGTCGCGCCCCTGGCGGGCTTCATCCGCGACAACGTTCGCAAGGCGCCCATGTTCCTGTACTTCGGGGCGCGCAATCCGGACGAGGATTTCTATTTCGGCGCCGCCATCCGCCGCTGGCTGGACGAAGGGCGGCTGTCCGCGCTGCGCACCGCCTTTTCCAGGATCAAGGAGGGCGGCGGCTACGTGCAGGACGCCCTGCGCCGCGACGCGGACCGCCTGCGGACGCTGGTCGCCAAGGGCGCCGTGCTGCGGATCTGCGGCAGCCGGCCCATGGCGGCCGGAGTCGCCGAGACGCTGGACGAGATCCTGCGTCCGCTCGGCCTGGACGTGCGCCGGCTGCGGGAAAGGGGGCGCTATGCCGAAGACGTATTCTGATCCGGCGGCCGCCGCGCCCGCCGTCCAGTCCGTCCCGGAGATCGGCGCGGCGCGGCCGGCCCGTCCCGCGCCGGCCGAGTCCACCCTGAGCGGCCCGGCCATGGGCACGCGCTGGTCGGCCCGGTATCAGGCGCCGCCGGACTTCGACCACGAGACGCTGTCGCGCGATCTTGCGCGGGCCGTGGAGTCGGTGGATGCGCAGATGTCGCCCTGGAAGCCGGACAGCGACCTGATGCGCCTGAACCGGGCCGAGCCGGAGCACTGGGTGGCCCTGCCGGCGGCCCTTCTCGAAGTGCTGGCCCGGGCGCTGGATATCGGCATCCTGAGCGGTGGCGCCTATGACGCCGCCGTCGGCGGCCTGGTCAACGCCTGGGGATTCGGCGCGACGGCGGACACGCCCGATCCGGCCGCCATCCGGCGCGCCGCCGCCGGGCATCGTCCGGCCCATCTCTGGCTGGACGTCGACCGGGAGCGGGGCCGCGCGCGCAAGCGGGCGCCACTGACCCTGGACCTGTGCGGAATCGCCAAAGGCTACGCCGTGGACCGGATGGCCCGGGTCATGGACTTGCACGGCGTCGGCCATGCCCTGGTCGGCCTGGACGGCGAACTGCGGGCCCGCGGCGCCCGGGCCGACGGCCGGCCCTGGGCCGTGGCCCTGGAAAGCCCGCGGGAAGGCCGCCGCGCGGCGCATGGCGTGATCGAGCTGGCCGATCTCTCGGTGGCGACCTCGGGCGACTACCGCCGCTGGATCCGGGTCGGCGGCGAACGCCTGGCGCACACCATGGACGGCCGCCGCGCGGCGCCGGTGCGCAATCCCGTGGCGTCCGTCACGGTGCTGGCGGCCGACTGCATGGACGCCGATGCCTGGGCCACGGCGCTGCTGGTGGCGGGGCCGGACGAAGGGCCGGCCCTGGCGCGGCGCATGGGCCTGGACGCCCTGTTCCTGCTGCGGCGCGAAGGCCGGCTGATCGAGTTCGGGCTGGGCCGCTTCGCGCTCTAGCGTGAACGGGCTCGATACCGGTCCGGCCCGATCGGGCCCGCCAGGCCGGTCCTTATCCGAAGACGTCGATCGCCTTGCGGATGACGACGAACAGGGCGACCAGGAAGCCGGTGCCCAGCAGGACGATGCCCGGGTTCCGGTCGCGGAAACCGAAGCCGATGAACATCGCGATGATCCCCAGGACGAAGAGGACCAGGAGCAGGTTGCTGTGGAAGAACATGGCGTCGCGCTCGATGAGGGTTGATGCTGGGATCATAGGCAGTCCGGCGCGCGCCGGTGTTGAGGCAGGACAACGACGGTCATTCGAATGGCCGGCCTTCGCCCGCTTCCTCGTGGGTGGCGCCGTCGCGGATGCGGTAGATCCGCTGGAAGGTCGGGATGATCTTTTCGTCGTGCGTCACCACGATGATGGCCGTCCGGTATCGCCGCGCCATGTGGTGCAGGATGCGTACGACCGACAGGGCGCGTTCGCTGTCCAGCGGCGCCGTCGGCTCGTCGGCCAGGATGACCGGCGGGCGGTTGATCAGCCCCCGCGCGATGGCGACCCGCTGCTGTTCGCCGCCGGACAGCTGCGGGGGCATGGCGCGCGCGCGGTGCTCGACTTCCAGCGAGCCCAGCACTTCCAGCGCGCGGGCACGGGCCTCGCGCTTGCCCGCGCCCGCCAGCATCGGCAGCAGGGCCACGTTGTCGGTGACGTCCAGGAACGGGATCAGGTAGGGCGCCTGGAAGATGAAACCGATCCGGTCGCGGCGCAGCGCGCGCAGGTCCTTCACCCGCCAGCCGTCGTCGTGGATGAGCTCGCCGCCCAGCGTCATGCGCCCGCCGGTCGGGTCGATCACGGCCCCCAGGCATTTCAGCAGCGTGCTCTTGCCCGAGCCCGATGGGCCGATCAGGCCCACGACCTCGCCGGGGGCGACCGACATATTGACGTCGCGCAGGGCCAGGACGGCCGTGTCGCCCTGGCCGTAGCGTTTGCTCAGGCCTTCGATCAGGATGCCGGAACCGGTCATGGCGTTCATCCGATGGCATTGGCGGGATCGACCCGCAGGGCGATGCGGATGGCCACCAGGCTGGCCAGGGCGCAGATCAGCAGGATGGCGGCCAGTCCCGCGATGGAATCGGCCGGCATCAGCAGCACGTACTTGGGAAAGAGGGGGGCGGAGAACGTCGCCGCGATCTTGCCCGTCATGAAGCCGATCAGCCCCAGGGCCAGTGCCTGCTGCAGGATCATGCCGGCGATGGTGCGGCTGCGCGTGCCGATCAGCTTGAGCACGGCGATTTCGCGGATCTTGTCCATGGTCAGGGTGTAGATGATGAAGGCCACGATGGCCGCGCTGACCAGGGCCAGGATGACCAGGAACATGCCGATCTGCCGCGCCGACGAAGCCACCAGCTTGTCCACCAGGATGGTTTCCATCTGCGCCCGTGTGTAGACGGACAGGCGCGTCCAGCGCCGGATGCGGCCGGCGACCCCGGCGGCGTCCGCGCCGGGGGCCAGCGTCACCAGGACGGCGTTGACGTAGGGATTGGCCGCCTGGCTGTCGAGCACGGCCCGGAGGGCCGAGTCGTTGCCGGGCCGGTTCAGGCCGGGATTGGCGGCGGCGCGCCGGCGGCTCTGCCGGATGGCGTCGTTGTCCTTCTGGAATTGCGCCTGCTGCGCATCCTTCAGGGGGATGAAGACCATCGGGTCGCCGCTGGAGGACACCGTGCGCCGGGTCTGGCCGACGACGACGTATTCGTGGCGGCGGATGGCGATCCGGTCGCCCAGGGCGAAGCCGGTCGCCACGTCCGCCACGGCTTCATAGTGGCCCAGGACGATCTGGCGGCCGGCCACCAGGCTGCGCGGCCAGCCCGGGGTCGCGCCCGGAATGCCCGGGGCCACGCCCACCACCATGATGCGGACGTCGCGGCCGCGATGGTGCGCCTGCATGGTCAGGTAGGTGACGTTGGCCGCCCGGTCCACGCCCTCCAGCCCCAGGATGCCGCGGTAGGCGTCGTCGGGCAGGCTGGAGTTCTCGGCATAGGGTCCCTGGGTGTCTTTCTGCACGACCCACAGGTCGGCGCCGCTGTTGTCCAGCAAGGCCCGCGCATCGGCCACCAGGCCCCGGTAGACACCCGCCATGATCAGCGTGACGCCGATCAGCAGCCCCAGGCCGATGCCGGTGAACAGGAATTTCCCCCAGGCATGCAGGATGTCGCGTCCGGCCAGGCTGATCATGCCGCGGGCTCCGGCCGCGCCGGGCCGGTCGCGCGGATCCGGCTGCCGGCCGTCAGCGGGCTGGCGCTGTGGACGACGACGAGATCGCCGGCGTTCAGTCCTTCCAGCACCTGGACCATGCCCAGGGCGTCGGCGGCCCCGACGCGGATGGGGGCGAAGACCGGCCGCCCGTCCTGGACGCGCCAGACCCCGGGCCGCCCGTCCTGGCGGTGGATGGCGGCGTTCGGAATCACGGGTCCTGGCGGGGTGGCCGGCAATTCCACCGTGGTTTCGGCCAGTTCCCCCAGGGCGGGCGACGGCTCGGGCGGGGTATCGAAGGCGACCTTGGCCAGCAGTTCCTCGGTGATGGCGTCGGCGACCGGCTCGACGCGGGCGATCCGGCCCGCGACCGGCTCCGGCCCGCGGGACCGCAGCACGACCCGGACCGCCAGTCCCGCCGACAGGCCGGCGGAGCCGGCCTGGTCGAAGCGCGCGTCGATCCAGAGCGCGCCGGGCGCGACCACCTGGACGACGGCCTGCCCGGCCATCAGGGTCGTGCCCGGGTCCGCGTCGCGCGTGAGGACGACGCCGTCGACGGGCGAGACCAGCGCCAGGTTGCGCCGCAGGGCCCGCAGCGCGGCCAGTTCGGCCCGCAGCCGTTCGGTGTCCCGCGTGGCGGCCTGCAGGACGGATCGAGCCAGCTGCAGTTCGTGGCGCTTGTCGCTGGCGGTTTCCTCGCTGACGGCCGATGCCTTCAGCAGCGTTTCGTAGCGGCGCAGCTGGACCTCGGCACGGTCCTGGCGGATGCGGGATTCCTGCGCCAGGACGCGCGCGCGGGACAGCGCCGCCTCCTGGGCCTGGACGCGGTCGTCGAGGTCCACGGGGTCCATTTCGCCCAGCACCTGGCCGGCCCGCACGGCATCGCCCACCTCCACGTCCAGCCGCGACAGCCGCCCCGTCAGGGTCGGGCCGATCCGGTGGATCTGGCGGGCTTCGACCGTGCCGATGCCGAAGCGCACCGGATGAATGGAGGCCGCCTGGACCCGGGCCGTGGTGACCGGGATGCGGGCCAGCGGCCCGGATCGCAGGGCGACGTACAGGAACAGCCCCAGCAGGGCAAGGGCCAGCGCGGCCAGCAGCGCGCGTTTCCCGTCGAAGGGCGAGGTCTTCATGGGCGTGTTCCGATCCCCTGGAGGAACAGGGCGAACAGGGCGGCCGCCCGGCGCTTCATGCGCCGGATGTCGCCGGCCAGCATGGACTGGATCACCAGGCCCTGGATCATGCCCACGAACAGCACCGGCAGGGCGTCCAGGTCCAGCGTATCCCGCAGTTCTCCCTGGTCGATGCCCCGGCGGGCGTGTTCCCGCAGCCGTTCTCGGTAGTGTTCCAGCAAGGCCAGCACGCGGGTCTTCGCCGGCGTCGCGCGATCGTGCTGCAGTTCGGCGAACAGGATGCGCGGCACCCCCGGATGGCCGACGATGAAGTCCACATGGGCCTGGAACATGGCCTCGAGCGCCGCCAGCGGGCTTTCGGCCCGGGCGGTGGCCGCATCGATGCGCGCCAGCAGTTCTTCGCTGGTATAGGCCATCACCGCGTCCCAGATGGCTTCCTTGTTCGGGAAATGCCGGAACAGGGCGCCCTGGGTGAGCCGCATGTGCTGGGCGATGGCGGCCGTCGTGATGTCTGCCGGATTGCGGTCGGCGGCCAGTTCGATGACCGCCTGCACGGTGGCCGCCCGCCGCTCGTCCGCCGGCAGGTGTTTCTGGGCCGGTTTCGGTGCCTCGTCCCTCATCACTGTTCCGTCCCGCGGACCGTTTCGTGGAAGGTCGGGTCGGGGTCGCCTTCGAAGATGGCACGGGCCAGGGCGCGCAGTTCGGCCTGCGCGGGGCTGTGATGCATGGCCATGAAGGTTTCCTTGCTGTCATATTCCACCAGGCCGATGTAGGCGCCCGTTTTGAGGGACCGCAGCAGGACGCGACGGATGAAGCCGGGAAACACGGAGAAGCGGCGGTTCGATTCGTCGAACCATTCCAGGAACGCGGCCTCCTTGCCGGGCTTGATGGGAGGGAAATGAATCAGATTGACGAACACGATGTCCTCCGGTGAGTGTTTCCTGATGGAGTTCAGTATCGCGCTCCCATGAAAGAAAGTAATTGATTACTATCAAATCTTGAGGCAGGCAGACTGGATCAACCGACTGCGCCGACGGGCCGTGCCGACGGACCGTTGACATAAACGCTACAGGGGGGCTAGATTCTGGATCAGCGGTGAAGCATCATGGCATCCCCGCTACCCACCAGGATTTCAGTCATGAACGGCAAAACCACGCACGACAAGAAGCTGGACGCCGAACTCGATATGCTGGCGGCCACGACGATGAAACTTCAGGCGGAAGCCCAGAAGATCTTGGCCGAATCACGCTGGTATCCGTTCGTGGTTCTGGCCAGTGTCTTCGGCGCGGCCATTGCCGTGGTCAAACTGCTGCACTGAACGCCGGGCCGGCCGGGCCTTCAGCCCAGCAGGCCCAGGGCGTGCCGGGCCGCGATCCATTCCTCGTTGGTGGGTTCCATGGCGACCAGGACGGCGCTGCCGGGCGTCGACAGCGTCGTGGCCTGAGCCGCGTTGGCACCGGGGTCCAGCGCCACGCCCAGCCAGGCCAGCGCTTCGCAGATCCTCCGCCGCAGCTCGACGCTGTGCTCGCCGATCCCGGCCGTGAACACCAGCATGTCCAGTCCGCCCAGCACGGCCGCCAGCGCGCCGATCTCGCGCACGATGCGGCGCACGTACAGGTCCAGGGCCAGCCGCGCGCGCGGCTCGCGGGCCTCGACGGCCAGCAGGTCGCGCGGATCGGGCGAGATGCCCGAGACACCCTTCAGGCCGGACTCGTGGTACAGGATGCGGCCGACCTCTTCCAGGCTGAGCCGCTCGATCTCCATCAGGTAGATCACGGCTCCCGGGTCCAGCGAGCCGGTGCGGGTGCCCATCATCAGGCCGTCCAGGGCGGAGAAACCCATGGTCGTGGCCTGGCTGCGCAGGTCGCGCATGGCGCACAGGCTGGCGCCGCTGCCCAGGTGGGCGGCGATGACGCGCCCGCGCGCCCGGTCGCCGTGGCGTTCGGGCAGGGCGATGGACAGGTATTCGTAGGACAGGCCGTGGAAGCCGTAGCGGCGCAGGCCGCGTTCCCAGGCGTCGTAGGGCAGCGGCAGCATCTGCTCGACCTGCGGAACGGTATGGTGGAAGGCGGTGTCGAAGCAGGCGATCTGGGGCAGGCCGGGCCGTTCGCGCAGCAGGATGTCGATGGCCTCCAGGGCGAAGGGCTGGTGCAGCGGCGCCAGGGGGATGTAGCCGCGCAGGTCCTCCAGGACGCCGGCGTCGATGCGCACCGGCGCGAAATACTTGCTGCCGCCGTGGACGACGCGGTGGACGACGGCCACCAGGCGTCCGTCGCCCAGCCGTGCGTGCACGCGTCGCAGGATCAGGTCCAGGGCGCAGCGGTAGGGGGCCTGCGGGTCGAGCCGGATGGCGAACGGCGCCACGCCGGTCTCGCCGAAGTCCGGCCGTTCGCCGCCGATGCCCTGGACCTTGCCGTTCCAGGCCGGACGGCGCGGCAGCGGGGTGGCCGAGGTGTCGAACAGCGCGAACTTGATGCTCGACGAGCCGCAGTTCAGCACCAGGATCAGGGCTTGTCCGGACGTGGAAGTCTGGCCGATGGTGGTCATAGGGGAGTGCTCCGGTAGTGGCGCGCCAGCAGCAGGGCCAGGGCGCACGAGGCGATGCGGGATTCGTAGGTGTCGGCCCGGCTGGTCAGGATGATGGGCACGCGGGCGCCCAGGACGATGCCGGCGCTGGCCGCGTCGCCCAGGTACATCAGCTGCTTGGCCAGCATGTTGCCGCTTTCCAGGTCGGGCACGACGAGGATGTCGGCGCGGCCGGCGACTTCGGAGCGGATGCCCTTGACCCGCGCGGCCGCCAGCGAGATCGCGTTGTCGAAGGCCAGCGGCCCGTCGAGCAGTCCGCCGGCGATCTGGCCCCGGTCGGCCATCTTGCACAGGGCGGCCGCGTCCAGCGTGGCCGGCATGGCGGCGTTCACGGTCTCGACGGCGGCCAGGATGGCCACGCGCGGCTCGGCGACGCCGATGGCGTGCGCCAGGTCGATGGCGTTGCGGACGATGTCGGCCTTCTGCTCCAGGGTCGGGGCGATGTTGATCGCCGCGTCGGTGACGATGAAGGGGCGGGGGTAGTGCGGAGTCCGCAGCAGGTAGCAGTGGCTGACGCGCCGGCTGGTGCGCAGGCCGTCGCGGGCGACCACCGCGCCCATCAGTTCGTCGGTGTGCAGGCTGCCCTTCATCAGCGCCTCGACCTCGCCGGCGCGCGCCAGCGCCACGGCCTGCTCGGCGGCCGCGTGGCTGTGCGGCACGTCCCGGATCTCGACGCCGTCCAGCGATGCGCCCAGCGTCCGGGCGGCCTGCTCCAGGCGCGCGCGGGGCGCCACCAGGACGGGGTCGATCAGGCCTTCCCGGCGGGCGTCCAGCGCCGCCCTCAGGCTGATCTCGTCGCAGGGGTGCGCCACCGCCACCCGGATCGGCTCGAGCCCGCGCACCTGCTTCAGCAGGCCGCGCAGCCCGTTCCGGCCCGTGTCTTCTTCGATGTGGATGTCGGTCATGGGGGCCTCAGGACATGTGCTGGCCGCCGTTCATGGCCAGGTTGCTGCCGGTCATGAACGCCGCCAGGTCGCCGCAGACGAAGGCGACCAGGGCGCCGATCTCCTCGGGGCGGCCCAGGCGGCCGACGGGGATCTGGGAAATGATTTGGCTTTCCAGCACGTCGCGGGGGACGGCGGCGACCATGGCCGTGTCCATGTAGCCGGGCGACACCGTGTTGACGGTGACGCCCTTGCGGGCGAGTTCCAGCGACAGGGACTTGGTGAAGCCGTGGATGCCGGCCTTGGCGGCGGCGTAGTTGGTCTGGCCGAACTGGCCCTTGCTGCCGTTGATCGAGGAGATGTTGACGATGCGGCCCCAGCCGGCCTCGACCATGTCGTCGACGAAGGGATGGGTGACGTTGAACATGGAGTCCAGGTTGGTGCGCAGCACGCTGTCCCAGGCGGGTTTCCGCATTTTGCGGAACGTGCCGTCGCGCGTGATGCCGGCGTTGTTCACCAGGATGTCCACCCGGTGGCCGTCGGCCCGGATGCGTTCGGCCATGGCCAGGCACGAGGCTTCGTCGGCCACGTCGGCGCCGTAGGCGTGGAAGGTGTAGCCGTCGTCGGCCTGGGCCCGCAGCCAGGCGGGGACGTGGTCGTTGCCGGGGGAATGGGCGACCAGGACGGTGTGGCCCTGGTCGTGCAGGGCGCGGGCGATGGCCTGGCCGAGTCCGCCGGTGCCGCCGGTGACGAGCGCGGTATGGGATGTGGACATGAGGGACTCCTACGGGGGTGGTTGTTCAGGCCATGCTGCCGATCACGGATCGGAAGCGGCGCAGCGACAGGTGGAACATGAGGGAACCGATGACCAGCAGGGCCAGAAACGAGGGCCAGACCACGTCCAGGCCCGCGCCCCGGTACAGGATGGCCTGCCCGAGTTCGACGAAATGGGTGGTGGGCGCGGCCAGCATCAGGTCCCGGGCCAGCAGGGGCATGCTTTCGCGCGGCGTCGTCCCGCCCGAGAGCATCTGCATGGGCAGCAGGATCAGGATCATCAGCATCCCGAACTGCGGCATGTTGCGCGCCAGGGTGGCCAGCCAGATCCCCATCGCGGTCATGGCGAACAGGTGCAGGGTCGCGCCGGCGAAGAAGAGCGGCAGGGACCCTTCGATCGGCACGTGCAGCAGCCCCCGCACGATGCCGTTGAGCGACAGGGCCGCGGCGGCCAGCACGACCAGGCTCATGGACCAGACCTTGGACAGCATGATCTGGGCCGGCGTGACCGGCATCACCAGCAGGTGCTCGATGGTGCCGTGCTCCCGCTCGCGGATCAGGGCGGCGCCGGTGAGGATCAGCGACAGCATGGTGATCTGGTTGATGATTTCCATCAGGCCGCCGAACCAGGACTTTTCCAGGCCGGGGTTGAAGCGCGCCCGCAGGACCAGGTCGACGGGCGGACTGACGGCCTGGCCGCGCCCGCGCATGAAGTCCGCGATCTCGCCCTGGATGATCTGCTGGATGTTGCCGTTGCCGGTGAAGGCCTGGCTCATGCGGGTGGCGTCGACGTTGATCTGGATTTCCGCGCCGCGCCCCGCCAGCGCGTCGCGCTGGAAATCGGGCGGGATGTTCAGCACGAAGGAATACCGGCCGATGTCCATGCCCGGGTCGACCTGCTCGTGGTCGATCATGGCGGGCGGCATGAACTGCGGCGGATAGAAGGCGCCGGCGATCTGCCGGGACAGGGGGGAATGGTCCTCGTCCACGATGGCGATCGGAACGTGGTGCAGGGTCTCGGGGACGGCCGTGGCGGCGGTGTAGACCGAGACCGTGAAGGAAAAGGCGATCAGCACCAGCATGACAGGGTCGCGCCACAGGCTCCAGAGCTCCTTCACGCCCAGCCGCCAGATCGTTCCCAGGGAATGTGCGTTCATCTCAGCGGTCCTGCTTGCGAAGGAGCGCGATCGCGCCGCCCAGGATGGCCGGGATCGACAGCGCCAGGGGCCAGATCGACGGCCACAGGTCCTGGATTCCCAGCGCCTTGTTGAAGACGCCGCGGCTGATGGTGAACATGTAGGCGGCCGGGTAGGTCTGGCCGACCAGCCGGCCCGGCCCCTCCAGGGAACTGACCGGATCGAGCAGCCCCGAAAACTGGACCGCCGGGATCAGGGTCGCGATCATGGTGAAGAACATGGCCGCGATCTGGCTGCGCGTCATGGCCGACGCCAGCAGGCCCAGGCCGGTCGAGGCGACGCAGAAGACCACGGCCGCCAGCGCCAGCGTGGGCAGACTGCCCTTGATCGGAACCCCGAACACCGTCACCGCCAGCAGGCACATGGCGACGAAGTTCACCAGGGCCAGCCCGATGTAGGGGATCTGCTTGCCCAGCAGGAACTCGGCGCGGGACACCGGCGTGACGTACAGGTTGATGATCGAGCCGATTTCCTTTTCCCGCACCACGGCCAGGGCCGTGAGCATGGCGGGCAGCATGATCAGCATCAGCGGGATCACCACCGGCACCATGGCCGGCAGGCTGCGCACGTCCGGGTTGTAGCGGAAGCGGGTTTCCAGGCCGACCGGCTGGGTGACCGACATGCCCAGGCGCTCGCGGGCCTGTTGCGCCAGCCACAGCTGGTGCATGCCCTGGACGTAGCCCTTGATGGTCTCGGCGCGCTGCGGCATGGCGCCGTCGATCCAGGCGCCGATGTCGGCGGTGCGCCCGTGCAGCAGATCGGCGCCGAAGCCGGGCGGGATCTCGATGGCCAGCGACAGTTCGCCGCTGCGCATGCGGCGGTCCATGTCGGCCTCGTCGAGGATCGGGGCGTGCTCGACGAAATAGCGCGAGCCGGAAAGGTTCAGCGCATAGTCGCGGCTGATCGTGGTGCCGTCCCGGTCCAGGACGGCGAAGCGCAGGTTCTCCACGTCCATGCTGATGCCGAAGCCGATGACGAACATCAGCACCAGGGAGCCCAGCAGGGCCAGCGTGCCGCGCACCGGATCGCGCCGCAGTTCCATGGATTCGCGGCGCATGGTGCTCAGCAGCCGGGCCGGGCTGAAGGCCGGGATGCGGGGCGCGCGGGCGGCGGGCGGGGTGTCGGCGGCCGCGGGGGCCACGTCGCCGGTCGAGGCCATGGGGAGGGGCCGCGCGACGGTCTCGGGCGTCCTGGACGCGGCGGTCGCGGGCGGCGGCGCGGCTTCGCCGCCGGCCTCCAGCAGATAGCCGATGAAGGCTTCTTCCAGCGTCCCGGCGCCGCGCTTGCGCACCAGTTCGGCGGGCCGGTCGCTGTCGAGCACGCGCCCCGCGTGCATCATGGACATCCGGTCGCAGCGCTCGGCCTCGTTCATGAAATGGGTGGAAATGAAGATCGTCACCCGGTCGCGGCGCGACAGCGTGATCAGCAGGCGCCAGAAATCGTCGCGGGCGATGGGATCCACGCCGGACGTGGGCTCGTCCAGGATCAGCAGTTCCGGTTCGTGCACCATCGCCACGGCCAGCGACAGCCGCTGGCGGATGCCCAGCGGCAGGCTGTCGGGCAGCATGTCCAGCGCCTCGCCCAGGCCGAAGCGTTCCACCATGGCGCGGACCCGGTCCGGGATGCGCCCGGGCGGGACGTGGAACAGGCGGGCGTGCAGGACCAGGTTCTGGCGGACCGTGAGCTCGCCGTACAGCGAGAACGACTGGGACATGTAGCCGACCCGGCGGCGCACGTCCAGGTCGTTGGGGTCGATCTCGCGGCCGAACAGCCAGGCGCGGCCTTCGCTGGCGGGCAGCAGCCCCGTCAGCATCTTCATGGTGGTGGACTTGCCGCAGCCGTTCGAGCCCAGGAAGCCGAAGATCTCTCCGCGCCGGATGCGGAAGCTGACGTGATCGACGGCGACGAAATCGCCGAAGCGCATGGTCAGGCCCTCGGCCTCGATGGCGATGTCGCCGTCCGTGTCCTCGGGCAGCGGCGGGATTTCCACCGGGGCATAGCCCTCGCGCCGGGAGGGCGGCAGCAGGTGGATGAAGGCCGATTCCAGCGTCTTCTGGCCGGTGGAGGCCAGCAGTTCGGCGGGCGAGCCGGTGGCCAGGACGTGGCCCTGGTCCATGGCGACCAGCCAGTCGAAGCGCTGGGCCTCGTCCATGTAGGCGGTGGCGACGATCACGGTGATGCCGCCCCCTTGGCGCTGCGCGCCGTCCCCCCGAGGGGGAGTGGGCCCTTGGGGCGGCCCGGCGTGCCCGCCCGGCTGGCCGGCGCGGATGCGGGCGATCAGGTCCCAGAACTGGGCGCGGGCGAGCGGGTCGACGCCGGTGGTGGGCTCGTCCAGGATCAGGAAATCCGGGTCGTGGATCAGGGCGCAGCACAGGCTGAGCTTCTGCTTCATGCCGCCCGAAAGCTTGCCGGCCGGGCGCGACAGGAAGGGATGCAGGCCAGTGCTGCGGGTCAGGTCGTCGATGCGCCGGCGCCGTTCGGCGGCGCCGTGGCCGAACAGCCGGGCGAAGAACTGCAGGTTTTCCTCCACCGACAGGGTGGGGTACAGGTTCTTGCCCAGGCCCTGCGGCATGTAGGCGATGCGCGGGCAGGCGCGGTCGCGGTGGGCGCGCAGCGCCATGTCGCCGCCCAGGACTTCCACCCGCCCCCGCTGGATGATCCGGGCGCCCGCCAGGATCGACAGCAGCGTGGACTTGCCCACGCCGTCCGGGCCGATCAGTCCGATCATCCGGCCGGCCGGGATTTCCAGGTCGATCCCGTCCAGCGCGAGGGTCTTGCCGTACTGGTGGTTCAATCCCCGGACCCGGGCCGCGAAGGCAGGCGATGTCATGGGCGCCTACTCGGTCCGCTGGACATCGGGCAGGCGCACGGCCAGGGATTCCGGCCAGGGCCGCGCGGGATCGGTGCGCACCCAGGCAACGCCCGGCAGGCCGGTCTTGACCTGCTCCAGGTGCTTCAGCAGCAGCTCGACCGGCAGGCGGGCCTTGACGCGGAACATCAGCTTCTGGCGCTCGCTGGCGGTTTCCACCGTTTTCGGCGTGAACTGCGCCTGGCTGGCCACGAAGGAGACTTCGGCCGGAATCACGTACGCGGGCGCGGCGTCCAGGATGATGCGGACCTCGCTGCCCATGGCCAGGCGTCCGGCGGCGGCCTCGGGCATGAAGAAGGTCATGGAGACGTCGGCCAGGTCCAGCATGTTCAGCACCCGGCCGCCGGCGCCCAGGACTTCGCCGGGCTGGGCCACGCGCAACTGGATGCGGCCGTCGCGCGGGGCCTTCAGGCTGCTGTCCTTCAGGTCGGCCTCGATGCGGGCCACCGTGGCGGCGGCCGCCGCCACGGCGGATTCGGCGCCCACCAGGTCGGCCTGGGCCGCCGCCACGCCCGCCCGGGCGGAGACGACCTGGGCCTTGGCCGCCGCCAGGCCGGCTTCGGCGCTGTGCAGCCGGGCCTGGTCGTCGTCCAGTTCCTGTTGCGACGCGGCTCCGCGCTGCGCGAGGGAACGCGAGCGGTTCAGGCGCTGCCGGGCGGCGAACAGGTCGCTTTCGCGCTGCCTGACGACGGCCTGCTGCGCGGCGACGTCGCTTTCCCTCAGGGCGACCTGCGCCTGGGCGGCGGCGACGGCATGCCCAGCCTGGCGCTGGCGGGCCTGGGCCTCGTCGAACTGCGCCTGCAGGGAATCCAGGTTCATGACGGCCAGGACCTGGCCGGCCTTGACGAAGTCGCCCTCGTCGGCCAGGATCCGGTCGACCCGGCCGGGCAGCTTGGTGGCGATGTCGATTTCGGTCGCCTCGATGCGGCCGTTGCCCTGCATGAAGCCGGGGCCCGGTCCTTGGTCCCGGGCACCACGCCAGATGCCGTAGGCGCCGGCCGCCACGGCGACGACGAGGATCAGCGGGAGTCTTTTCTTGATGAGGTCGGTCAGGTTCATGATCGATGCGGTTTTCAGTGTGCGATCCCGGCTTTCGGGGCGGTGGTTCGGGGATCGGCGGACGCCGGATCCGCGCCGCCGCCCAGGGCGGCGAACAGGGCCACCTGGCTGGACAGCCAGGCGCCGCGGACCTGCACCAGCTGCTGCCGGGCGGTCAGCAGGTCGCGCTGTGCGTCGAGCACCTCCAGATAGGGCGCGGCCCCGCTGTCGTAGCGCAGTTGCGCCAGCGCGGCGCGCTCGGCCTGGGTCCGCGCCATGCGGGCCTGGATCTCCATCTGTTCGGCCAGCCACTGGCGCGAGGACAGGGCGTCCGACACTTCCCGGAACGCCGTCTGGATGTCTCTTTCGTAGGTGGCCACCGCCATGTCGCGGCGGACTTCCGCGACGTCCAGGTTGGCCCGCAGCCGGCCCGCCGTGAAGATCGGGATCTCGATGACGGGGGTGAACATCCAGGCGCGGCTGCCGCTCTCGAACAGACCGTCCAGTTCGGTGCTGGCGGTGCCCAGGGACGAGGTCAGGGAAATGCGCGGCAGGAACGCCGCCCGCGCGGCACCGATCCGGGCGTGGGCCGCCCGCAGCCGGTATTCGGCGGCGCGGATGTCCGGGCGGGCCAGCAGCACATCGGCCGGCAGGCCGGGCCGCAGGGACGCCAGCGGGGTGGCGTCCAGGCTGGCGGAGGCGGCGGGCTGGAGCCCGGGATCGGTGCCCGTCAGCAGGGCCAGCGCGTGCCGGGCGGCGGCCCGCTGCTGTTCGATCTGGGCGCTGAGCGACTGGGCCTGGATCAGCAGGGTGCGGACCTGGGTGAGTTCCAGCGCCGAGGACGAGCCGATCTTCCGGCGCTGTTCGAAGATGTCCAGCGACTGCTGGCGATTGGCGACCGCGTCCCGGGCCAGGAGGGCCCGCTGTTCCAGTTCGCGCAGCGAAAGCACGGCGTCGGCCACCTGGCGGATCAGGGCGATCTGCACGCCCTGGCGGGCGGCGTCGGTCGCCAGCCATTCGTCCAGGGCGGCGTCCTTCAGGTTGCGGACGCGGCCCCAGAAATCGATTTCCCAGTTGCTCAGGCCGACGGCGGCCTGGTATTTGGATTGCACCACGGTCCGGTCCGGCAGCGGCGCGGCGATGTCGCGGGTGCGGGCGCCCTGGCCCTGGGCGCCGATCGCGGGCGGCAGTTCCGATCGCTGGATGCGGTAGGCGGCCTCGGCCTCGCGCACGCGCAGCACGGCCAGCCGCAGGTCGCGGTTGTGTTCCAGCGCCAGGCCGATCAGCCGGCGCATCTCCGCGTCCTGGAAATAGCGGGACCAGTCCAGGTCGGCCAGCGCCCGGGCGGTTTCGGCCTGGGTATCGGCCGGCCAGGCGTCGGCCACCGGCAGCGGCGGGATCTCGGTCCGGGGGGCCAGGTCGGCGCAGGCCGCCAGGGCCAGCAGCAGGCCGGCGGCGCCCAGGGAGCGGAAAATCGGGTTCGTTTGGCTTGGCATGTCGCGGGGTTCGGGGGGTCAGGTTTCCAGCACGTAGCGTCCGGGGGCGTCGCCCAGGGCCGGGCGGCCGGGGATGCCCTGGGGCGGCGGCGCCTCGGGCGCGCCCGAGCGGTCCGCCAGCCACTGCGACCAGGCGGTCCACCAGGACCCGTCGTTCACGGGGGTGGAGTCCATCCACTCGTCGGGCGGCAGGAAGGGATCGCCGGGCCGGCGGATGCGGATGCGGTACTGGCGCCGGGGATGGCCGGGCTCGTTGACGATGCCGGCGTTGTGGCCGCCGCTGGTCAGGACGAAGCTCAGCTCGCCCGGGAAGAACTGATGCAGCTTGTAGACCGAGCGCCAGGGGGCGACGTGGTCGGTGACGGTGCCCACGGCGAACATCGGCAGGCGGATGTCGCCGATCGACACGGGCCGTCCGCCCACGGGGTAGCGGCCGGCGCTCAGGTCGTTGTTCAGGTACAGGCGCCGCAGGTACTGGGAGTGCATGCGGGCGGGCATGCGGGTGGCGTCGGCGTTCCAGGCCATCAGGTCGTTGATGGGCCGGCGTTCGCCCAGCAGGTATTCGTGGATGACGCGCGACCAGAGCAGGTCGTAGGACCGCAGCATCTGGAAGGCGCCCGCCATCTGGTCGGCGCTGAAGTAGCCCCGCCGGCCCATCTGGGCCTCGAGCATGTGGACCTGGGCTTCGTCGATGAACAGGCCGATTTCCCCCGGTTCGCTGAAATCGACCTGGGCCGTGAACAGGCTGACGCTGGCGAGCCGCGCGTCGCCGTCGCGCGCCATGGCGGCGGCCGCGATCGACAGCAGCGTGCCGCCCAGGCAGTAGCCGGTGGCGTGGACGCGGCGTTCCGGCTGGATGCGCCCGATGGCGTCCAGGGCGGCGAAGAACCCGTGGCGCAGGTAGTCGTCCATGCCCAGCCCGGCATCCTGGTCGGTGGGGTTCTTCCAGGAGATGCAGTAGACGGTGTAGCCCTGGTCGCGCAGGAATCGGACCAGGGAATTGTGCGGCGACAGGTCCAGGATGTAGTACTTCATGATCCAGGCCGGCACCAGCAGGACCGGTTCCGGGCGCACGGTCCCGGTCGTGGGGGCGTACTGGATCAGCTCGATCAGCCGGTTGCGCAGGACCACCTTGCCCGGGGTGGCGGCCACGTCGTGCCCGACGCGGAATTTGTCCGCCCCGGCGACCGGCATCTCGGCCTGGTGGCGGACGATGTCCTCCAGCAGATAGCCGCCGCCGCGCAGCAGGTTCATCCCGCCTTCCTCGACCGTGCGGTTGAGGGCGACCGGGTTCGTCCAGAGCTGGTTGCCGGGCGACATCATGTCCAGCCACTGCCGCGCCCAGAACGAGATCTGCCGCATGTGGTGCGGATCGGTGCCGCACAGGTCGGACGTGGCTTCTTCCCACCAGGCCTGGGTCAGCAGGAATCCCTGGTGCAGCAGGTTGTACGGCCAGCGGCACCAGGCCGGGTCGCTGAAGCGGCGGTCGGTCTCGGGCGGCGTGACGCAGACCCGGGACGGATCCCCGGACGCCTTCAGGCAGTCGTACAGGTAGAGCGCCAGTTCGCGCTGGTGGCTGGCGGCCAGGCGCAGCAGCTCGGTCCGCTTGCCGGGAGAGGCCGCCAGGTGCAGGGCCCAGTCCAGCCACGCCAGGCTGAGCGAGGCGGGCGAGAGCGAGGCGAACGCGCGCGCCTGGCTGGCGTGGAAATATTGGTCGGTGGCCCGGGCGGCGGCCCGGGTGTCCATGGTGCGGCCGTTGGATGATGGTGGCATGGCGGTCCCCCTTAACGACTTTTTAGTCGATAATTCGCCGGGAGATCCTGATGCAGATCAATTGCCCAGCCGGACTTTTCTTCCAGAATCAATCGTCATGCCGAAAATGCCGTCCACACGCCCCCACGCCGCCGGCCAGCCGCAGCCGCCGGGCGCCGCCCGCCGCACGCCCAGGAACCGGCGCCTGCCCGCCCACGAACGCCGCGACCAGATCCTGGACGCGGCATTGCATGAATTCTCGGAACGGGGGTTCGGCGCGGCGCGGATGGACGACATCGCCGCCCGGGCCGGCCTGTCCAAGGGCGGCCTGTACGCGCATTTCGAAAGCAAGAGCGCCGTGTTCCAGGCGCTGATGCAGCGCATGCTGCTGCCCAACCTGCTGTTCGACGAACGGCCGCCCGACCGGCCGTCCCTGGCGGATGCGCGGCCGGCGGGAACGGCGCTGGCGGCCCTGGTGGACGGTTTCCTGGAGAACGCCTATGCGCGGCTGGAGGACGACCGCTTCATCCGCACGCTGCACCTGCTGATCGCCGAAGGGCCGCGGGTCCCGGAGGTCATCGAGGACTGGCGCGCCGACCACCTGCGGCTGCTCCAGGGCCAGCAGGCCATGATCCGGCGCGCGGTCGAGGGCGGTGTCCTGCGCGACAGCGCGTTGACCGACATGGTGCAGCTGATCCACGCCCCCATCCTGCTCGCGGCCGTCCTGAGGATGCTGCAGGACGACGAGCACGTGCGCGGCGTCGTGCCCAGGCTGCGGGCGGCCCACCGCCGCCTGTTGCTGGAGCTGCTGCCCCCCGATTCAGCCTGAGGCGGGGGCTCAGTTCCTGCGCAGCCGCGCGAAGGCCTCGGCCATGGCGCCCTGGGGCGCGGCGGCGGGCCGGTCGGAACGTCCGCCGCGCTGGCCGGCGCGGCCGCCCGGCCGTCCCGCGCCGCTCGCGCCGCTCGAGGCGCGCGGTTCCGGGTCGTCCTTGCGCATGCTCAGGGCGATGCGCTTGCGCGCCACGTCCACTTCCAGCACGCGCACCTGCACCGTCTGGCCCACGCGCACCACGTCGCGCGGGTCCTTGACGAACTTGTCGGCCAGGGCGGACACGTGCACCAGGCCGTCCTGGTGCACGCCGATGTCCACGAAGGCGCCGAAATTGGCGACGTTGCTGACCACGCCCTCCAGGACCATGCCGGGCGCCAGGTCCTTGATGTCCTGGATGCCTTCCTTGAATTTCGCCGTCTTGAATTCGGGGCGGGGGTCGCGGCCCGGTTTTTCCAGTTCCGCGAAGATGTCGCGCACCGTGGGCAGGCCGAAGCGCTCGTCGGTGAAGTCCGCCGGGGACAGGCCTTTCAGGGAATCCGCGTGGCCCATCACCGTCGCGGCGGGCCGGCCGATTTTTTCCAGGATCCGTTCGACCACGGGGTAGGCCTCGGGGTGCACGGCCGAGGCGTCCAGGGGGTTGTCGGACCCCGGGACGCGCAGGAAGCCGGCCGCCTGCTCGAAGGCCTTGTCGCCGAAGCGCGGCACGTCGCGCAGCGCCTTGCGGTTGCGGAAGGCGCCGTTGGCCTCGCGCCACTGCACGATGTTGCGCGCCAGGGACTGGTTCAGCCCGGACACGCGCGTGAGCAGCGGCGCCGAGGCCGTGTTCACGTCCACGCCGACGGCGTTCACGCAGTCCTCGACCACCGCGTCCAGGGAACGGGCCAGTTCGCGCTGGTTGACGTCGTGCTGGTACTGGCCCACGCCGATGGCCTTGGGCTCGATCTTCACCAGTTCCGCCAGCGGATCCTGCAGGCGGCGGGCGATGGAGACCGCGCCGCGCAGGCTGACGTCCAGTTCGGGGAATTCCTGGGCCGCCAGTTCGGAGGCCGAATAGACCGAGGCGCCGGCCTCGGACACGACGACGCGCTCGAAGGCCAGTTCGGGGTGGCGCTCGCGCAGCGTGGCGGCCAGGCGCTCGGTCTCGCGCGAGGCGGTGCCGTTGCCGATGGCCACCAGGTCGATCCTGTGGCGCGCGACCAGGGCGGCCAGGGTCCGCAGGCTGCCTTCCACGTCGCGGCGCGGCTCGAAGGGATAGATGGTGGCGGTCTCCAGCAGCTTTCCGGTGGCGTCGATGGCGGCGACCTTGACGCCCGTGCGGATGCCGGGATCCAGGCCCAGCACGGCCTTCGGGCCGGCGGGCGCGGCCAGCAGCAGGTCCTTCAGGTTGGCGGCGAACACGCGGATGGCCTCGGCCTCGGCCGTTTCCCGCAGCCGTCCGATCAGTTCGGTCTCGAAGCCGGTCAGCAGCTTGACCCGCCAGGTCCAGCGGCAGACTTCGGCCAGCCAGTGCTGGCGGGGCGTGGCATGGGCGTCGAAACGGGCGTCCACGCCCAGGATGCCGGCCGTGCGCGCCACGAAGGGGTGCGGCGTCTCGGCCTCGCGCTCGGGATCCAGCCCCAGGCGCAGGTCCAGGATGCCTTGCTGGCGGCCGCGCAGCAGCGCCAGGATGCGGTGCGAGGGCAGGGTGCGCAGGGCCTCGCTGAAGTCGAACCAGTCGCGGAAGTTCGCGCCCTCGGTTTCCTTGCCTTCGACGACCTGGGCGGTGATCCGGCCCGTGTTCCAGAGTTCCGTGCGCAGCGTGTCCAGCAGCGCGGCGTCTTCCGCGAAGCGTTCGGCCAGGATGTCGCGCGCGCCGTTCAGGACCGCGCGCGCGTCCTCGAAGCCGGCCTCGGCGTTCAGGTAGGCGGCCGCCAGGACTTCCGGATCGGCCGAGGCGTCGGTCAGCAGGGCGTCGGCCAGGGGCTCCAGGCCGGCCTCGCGGGCGATCTGGGCGCGCGTGCGCCGCTTCGGCTTGTAGGGCGCGTACAGGTCCTCCAGCCGCTGCTTGCTGTCGGCCTCCAGGATCCGCGCCCGCAGGGCGTCGTCCAGCTTGCCCTGTCCGGCGATCGAGTCCAGGATCGCCACGCGGCGGCCTTCCAGCTCGCGGATGTAGAGCAGGCGCACTTCCAGCTGGCGCAGCACCGTGTCGTCCAGCCCGCCGGTGGCTTCCTTGCGGTAGCGGGCGATGAAAGGCACGGTGGCGCCGGAGTCCAGCAGGTCCACCGCCGCCGCGACCTGGGCGGGACGGGCAGCGAGTTCCGCCGTCAGCAGCCGCAGGACGCGGGCGGGATCGACGGCATGGGTCTGGGAGTCGGGGCTGGTCATGGTCATGTGTGTCGCGAAATACCGGTACAAGCGGCGCATTTTGCCATACCCGTCCCGCCCTGACGGGACGCCTGGCGTATCATCCGGAGGTTGAACCGCATCCACGCCGCGCCCCGCATCATGTTTTCCGACGACCTCGCCGACCTCTTCGGCCCCGACGGCCCGCTGGCCCGACAGCTGCCGGGCTATGTGCCGCGCGCGGCCCAGCTCGAGCTCTCGGAAGCCATCCGGGACACGCTGGACAGCGGCGGCGTGCTGATCGCCGAGGCCGGCACGGGCACGGGCAAGACCTGGGCCTACCTGGCGCCCGCCTTCCTGTCGGGCGGCAAGGTCCTGGTGTCCACCGGCACCCGGACCCTGCAGGACCAGCTGTTCCGCCGCGACATCCCGCGCCTGCGGGCCGCCCTGGCCCTGCCGGTGGACGTGGCGCTGCTCAAGGGGCGCGGCAACTACGTCTGCCACTACCACCTGGAACGCCTGGAGCAGGACGAGCGCGCGCTGAAATCGCGCGACGAGATCGCCCAGCTGCGCGCCATCCGCCGTTTCACGCGAGAAAGCGACAGCGGCGACCGCGCGGACCTGCCCGAGGTGCCGGAAACCGCCGACATCTGGAACCGGGTGACCTCGACCCGCGAGAACTGCCTGGGCCAGGACTGCCCCCACGTGCGCGACTGCTTTTTGCTGAAGGCGCGCCGCCACGCCCAGGACGCCGACGTGGTGGTGGTCAACCACGCCCTGTTCATGGCCGATCTGGCGCTGCGGGAAGAAGGCATCACCGATCTGTTGCCGGAAACGCAGATGGTGGTGTTCGACGAGGCGCACCAGCTGCCCGACACCGCCACCCGCTTCCTGGGGCAGAGCCTGTCGCTGCACCAGGTGCTGGACTGCGCCCGCCAGTCCGAGGCGGCCGGGCTGGCCCATGCGCGCGAGACCGTCCGCTGGAGCGAGCTGTGCCAGGCCCTGGACGCGGCGGCGCGCGACCTGCGGCTGGTGAGCGCGCCCGTGGGGCGGCTGCCGGGCGGCCGGGCGACCTTCGAGCAGATTCCCGAGGCCGAGGCCTTCGACCAGTCCCTGGACCGCCTGGCGCAGGCGCTGGACGGACTGACAGAGTCCCTGGGCACCCAGGAGGAACGCCACCCGGACCTGGCCGCGGCCGCCCGCGCGGCACGCACCCTGCGCGCCCGGCTGTGGCAATGGGCCCACCCCGCCCGTGGCGAGCCGGCCGCCGAAGAAGACCAGGCCGCCGTGCGCTGGATCGAGCACAGCGCGCACTCCGTGCGGCTGCAGCGGGCGCCCCTGTCGGTGGCGCGGATCTTTTCAGGGTTCCGGCGGCCGGGCCAGTCCTGGGTCCTGGCCTCGGCCACCTTGTCGGTGCGCGGCGATTTCCAGCACTTCCAGCGCCAGTTGGGGCTGGGCGGCGCGGAAACCCGCAGCTGGGCCTCGCCCTTCGACTATCCGGCGCAAGGGCTGCTGTACGTGCCCAAGGCGCTGCCCTGGCCGAGCGACCCCGGCTTCACGGACGCGTTCGCGCGGGCCCTGCTGCCGCTGGTGGACGCCTGCGCGGGCGGGGTGCTGGTGCTGTGCACCACCCTGCGCGCGGTCGACCGGGTGGCCGACGTCCTGCTGCGCGGCATGCTGGCCTCGGACCGGCCGGTGATGCGCCAGGGCGAGGCCTCGCGCGGCGTGCTGCTGGAACGCTTCCGCGCGGCCGGCAACGCGGTGCTGGTGGGCAGCACCAGCTTCTGGGAAGGCATCGACGTGCCGGGCGACGCGCTGACCCTGGTGGCGATCGACAAGCTGCCGTTCGCGCCGCCCGACGATCCGGTGCTGGAGGCGCGCCTGAACGCCTGCCGGGCCGAGGGCGGCAATCCCTTCATGGAATACCAGCTGCCGCAGGCCGCGCTGCTGCTCAAGCAGGGCGCGGGGCGCCTGATCCGGTCCGAGACCGACTGGGGGGTGCTGGTGGTGGGCGATGGCCGCCTGGTGGACAAGCCCTATGGGCGGCTGCTGTGGCAGGGGCTGCCGCCCTTCGCCCGCACGCGGGACGGGGAGGTGGCCCTGGATTTCCTGGGACACCCGCCCGTCCGGCCGGAACCGGCGGCGGAAGACGCCGCCGAAGCCTGATCGGCGCGCCCGGGGATCAGAACCAGTTGATGGGGTTCCAGCGGTTGACGGGCTCGTCCAGGCCCTGCTTGTAGTACTTGCTGTCCGGGAAGTTCTTGTCGAGCACGCGCTTGGCGTCGTCGCGCAGTTCCGGCAGGTTCAGCTTGTCGTAGCTGAGCATCATCAGGTAGAGCGCCTTTTCCGCGATGGGCACGCCCTCGAAGTCGGTGACCACGGTCTGGGCGCGGTTGGCCGCCGCCACGTAGGCGCCGCGCTCGTAGTAGTACTGGGCGATGTGGACTTCGTTCTCGGCGATGGTGTTGACCAGCCAGGCGGCGCGCTTGCGGGCGTCGGGCGTGTAGCGGCTGTCGGGGTAGCGCCGGATCAGCTCGTTGAAGGCCTCGTAGGATTCGCGCAGGCCCTTGGGGTCGCGTTCGCTGGGGTCCTGGCGCGTGAAGTTGGACAGGACGGCGCTGGGCGGCGTGAAGGTGATCATGCCCTTCAGGTACAGCATGTAGTCCGTGCCGGGATGGTTCGGGTATTGCTGCATGAAGCGGTCGATCGCGGCCTTGGCCTGTTCGGGCTCCTCGTCCTTCCAGTTGACGTAGGCCTGGTCGATCAGGGACTGCTGCGCGTAGATGCCGAAGGGGTAGCGGGCTTCCAGGGCTTCCAGATTTTTGCGGGCGTCGGACCAGTTGCCCGAACTGATGTCGGAGCGGGCCTGGCTGTAGAGGCGCTCCGCGCTCCAGCCGGCGGTCGGGTCGACGTTGCCCTTGGTCGAGCTGCAGCCCGCCGCCAGGGCCATGCACAGGCAAGCCAGGATCAGCCGGATATGGGTTGACAGGGCTTTCGGGAAAACGGGGGCATGCGCGGCCACGGGGCGTCCTTGATCAAGGTGTTAGCATTGTCGGCAGATTATATGATTTGTCGCCATGCCGTACACGGATATCGCCACCGAGGACACCGGCCCCGAAGCGCCCGAGGTCTTCCGCCTGCCGCCCGACGTCCTGCCGGACCGGCTGGACAAGACGCTCGCCCGCCTGATGCCGCGGCATTCGCGCAGCCGCCTGCAATCCTGGATCGAGGACGGCCACGTCGAGGTCGACGGCGCCGTCGGCAAGATACGCACCCGGGTGGGGCCCGGCGCCCTCATCCGGGTCTGGCCCCAGCAGGCGCCCGAGGACCTGGCCTTCGTCCCCGAGGACGTCGGGTTCCGCGTGGTGGCCGATGCGCCCGAGTGGATCGTGGTGGACAAGCCCGCCGGCCTGGTGACGCATCCGGGCGCGGGCAACTGGCACGGCACGCTGCTCAACGGCCTGCTGTTCCGCTATCCGGAACTGGCCCGCGTGGCCCGGGCCGGCATCGTCCACCGGCTGGACAAGGACACCTCGGGGCTGCTGGTCGTGGCCCGCACGGAAACCGCCCAGACGCAGCTGGTGCGCCAGCTCCAGGCGCGCACGGTCAAGCGCGAATACTGCGCGCTGGTGCACGGCGCGCTGTCGGGGCGGGGCACGGTGGACGCGCCGATCGGCCGCGACGCCCGGGTGCCGGTCCGCATGAGCTCGGACCGTCCCGTGGCGCCCAAGCCCGCCGTCACCCATTATGACTCCCAGGGGGTCGGGCGCTGCGGCGACGTCGTCGTATCCCGCGTGCTGTGCCGCCTGGAAACCGGCCGCACGCACCAGATCCGTGTCCACATGGCCCGCCTGCGGCATCCCCTGCTGGGCGACACCCTGTACGGGGGGCGCCAGGAAGCCGGCGCCGGGCGGCAGATGCTGCATGCGCGCGCCCTGGGCTTCGACGATCCCGTCAGCGGGCGGCCCTGCGCCTTCACGGCGGAACCGCCGGACGATTTCCGCCGCGTGCTCGACGGCATACTCTGGGAAGACGATGGCGACGACCGTGCTTGAACCGGCCCCTGGCCTGCGGGGCGTGACGGGCGAACCCTGGACAGGCGTGCGCTATTTCTCGACCTGGCGCACCGGCGGCGTCAGCCGGGCGCCGCGGGACAGCCTGAACCTGGGCGCGCACGTCGGGGACGATCCGTCGGCCGTGCGGGAAAACCGGCTGCGGCTGCGGCGCGCCCTGCCGGGCGAACCCCTCTGGCTCGAACAGGTGCACGGCACGGCCGTGTTCGACGCCGATGCCGCGCCGGCGTCCGGGCCGGGCACCGTCGAGGCGGCGGGGTCCGGCGCGCCGGCCGCGCGCGCCGGCGCCGCGTCCGTTCCTTGCGCCGACGCCGCCGTGACGACCCTGCATGACCGCCCGCTGGCGATCATGACCGCCGACTGCCTGCCGGTCGTGCTGGCCGACGGGGCCGGCACCGTGCTGGGCGTCGCCCATGCGGGCTGGCGCGGACTGGCGGCCGGCGTGCTGGAAAACACGCTGGACGCCATGCGCCGGCGGGCGCCGGCCGCGCGCGGCTGGCGCGCCTGGATCGGCCCGGGCATCGGCCCCGCGGCCTTCCAGGTCGGACCGGAAGTGCGCGAGGCGTTCATCGGCCCGGGGGGCCGCCCGGACTGGGACGTGTTTTTCTCGGCCGAGCCGGATGGCGCGCACTGGCGCGCGGACCTGGCGGGCCTGGCGCGCGCGCGGCTGCTGCGGGCCGGCGTGGATCGGGTGGAGGCCAGCGGGGAATGCACCTGGACGCGGGCGGACCGGTACTTTTCCCATCGGCGCGACCCCGGGTCGGGCCGGCAGGCGACCCTGGCGTATCTGGTATGAATCCGAGCAGCATGCGGGCTGCGGGGCGGATATGGCGTGGGGGCCGTTATTTTGCCGTATTTTTTGTCTATGCCGATGCCGGCATGGGCCCTATTCGGGCTAGCGACTTACCCGAATTGACGCGATTTGCCAGAATGACAGAATAGACAAACGAAAGGTCCCGGGCTGTTTCGAGGCCTTGGCGGTACAAGGGATGGTGGAATGGCTGATCGGAATTCTTCACAAAGGCAGGCGCCGTCCGGGGTCGCCCCCGCCCAATTGGCGTCCATCCAGTCAGATTTCACCCAGGCCTGGCAGGCGCTGCTGGACCGGTTCCGCCAGGGCGCGCTGACGCCGCCCGCCGACCGCCGTTTCTCGTCGGACGCCTGGGCCGGCAATCCCCACGCGCTGTTCTCGGCGCACGCCTACCTCATCATGGCCGACGCGCTGCAGCGCCTGGCGCAGGCCGCCGACCTCGAGGCCGCCGCGCGCGAACGCCTGAAGTTCTCGGTCATGCAATGGATCGAGGCCGCCGCGCCGTGCAATTTCCTCGCGTCCAATCCCGACGCCCTGAAGGCCGTGGCCGACAGCGGGGGCGAATCCCTGCAGCGGGGGCTGGCGAACCTGGTGCGCGACCTGACGCGGGGCCGCATCACGCAGACCGACGAGTCCGCCTTCGCGCCGGGCGAGAACCTGGCCATGACCCCGGGGACGGTGATCTACGAAAACGCCCTGATGCAGCTCATCCAGTACCGGCCGCAGACGGCGAAGGTCCGACGGCGTCCCCTGCTGATGGTGCCGCCCTGCATCAACAAGTACTACATCCTGGACCTGCAGCCGGCCAATTCCCTGGTGCTGCACGCCGTGCAGGCCGGCTTCGAGGTCTTCATGGTGTCCTGGCGCAACCCGCTGCCGCAGGACCAGGACGGCATCCAGTACAAGACCTGGGACGACTACGTCGAGGACGGCGTGCTGCGGGCCCTCCAGGTCGTGCGCGACGTGACCCGCCAGCCGCAGGTCAACGCCCTGGGCTTCTGCGTGGGGGGCACGCTGCTCTCCAGCGCCCTGGCCGTGGCGCGCGCCCGGGACGAAGACCCGGTGGCCGCGCTGACCCTGCTGACCACCTTCCTGGATTTCCGCGAGACCGGCATCCTCGACGTCTTCGTCGACGAGCAGCATGCCCGCGCGCGCGAACAGCAGCTGGGCGCGGGCGGCCTGATGACGGCGGGCGAACTGTCCACCACCTTCTCGTTCCTGCGGCCCTCGGAACTGGTGTGGAACTACGTCGGCTCCAACTACCTGATGGGCGAATCGCCGCGGGCCTTCGACCTGCTGGCCTGGAACGCCGACGGCACCAACCTGCCGGGGCCGTTCTTCACCTGGTATTTCCGCAACACCTACCTGGAAAACCGCCTGGAAACCGGCCAGTTGCGCATCTGCGGCACGGCCGCCGACCTGCGCGCCCTGGACATGCCGGCCTACCTGTACGCCTCGCGGGAAGACCACATCGTGCCCTGGACCTCGGCCTACGCCTCGACGCGGCTGCTGCGCGGGCCGCTGCGCTTCGTGCTGGGCGAATCCGGCCACATCGCGGGGGTCGTCAATCCCCCGGAACGCGGCCGCCGGGGCTACTGGTCCGGCAGCCGGGACGCCGACCTGCCGGGCGACCCGAACGCCTGGCTGGACCAGGCGGACCATGCCAAGGGCAGCTGGTGGCCCGATTGGCTGGACTGGCTGGCCGGGCATTCCGGGGATTGGCGGCCGGCCCGCCGGACCCCGGGCAATCGCAAGTATCCTGCCATAGAACCCGCACCCGGGCGCTATGTCAAAGTCAAAGCAGTCTGAAAAGGAGAACACCATGAGCGGCAAACTGGCTTACGTGACGGGGGGCATGGGCGGCATCGGCACATCGATCTGCCAGCGTCTCGCAAAGGAAGGCTTCACGGTGGTGGCCGGTTGCGGGCCCAGCCGGGATCACGCCAAGTGGCTGGACGAGCAGGCCGCGCTGGGCTACAAGTTCAGCGCCTCGGTCGGCAACGTGTCCGACTGGGATTCCACGGTCGAGGCCTTCATCAAGGTCAAGGAACAGTTCGGCCCGGTCGACGTGCTGGTGAACAACGCGGGCATCACCCGCGACGGCGTCTTCCGCAAGATGAGCCGAGAAGACTGGCGCGCCGTCATCGACACCAACCTCAACAGCCTGTTCAACGTGACCAAGCAGGTCATCGACGACATGGTGGACCGCCAGTGGGGGCGGATCATCAACATCAGCTCGGTCAACGGCCAGAAGGGCCAGTTCGGCCAGACCAACTATTCCACCGCCAAGGCCGGCATCCACGGCTTCACCATGGCCCTGGCCCAGGAAGTCGCCAGCAAGGGCGTCACCGTGAACACCATCTCGCCGGGCTACATCGGCACCGACATGGTGCGGGCCATCCGCCCCGACGTGCTGGAAAAGATCGTCGCCACCATCCCGGTCAAGCGCCTGGGCACGCCGGAGGAAATCGGCTCCATCGTCGCCTGGCTGGCGTCCGACGATTCAGGCTTTGCCACCGGGGCGGACTTCTCGCTGAACGGCGGCCTGCACATGGGTTGATCATGGCTCGGAACACCACTTCTTCACCCCAGGCGGAACGGCTGATCAAGAAATACCCCAACCGCCGCCTCTACGACACCCAGTCCAGCGCCTACATCACGCTGGCCGACATCAAGCAGCTCGTCCTGGACAACGAGGTGTTCAAGGTCGTCGACGCCAAGACCGGCGACGACCTGACCCGCAGCATCCTGCTCCAGATCATCCTCGAAGAGGAATCCGGCGGCGTGCCCATGTTCTCGGCCGAGGCGCTGGCGCAGATCATCCGGTTCTACGGCCACGCCATGCAGGGCGTGATGGGCACGTTCCTGGAAAAGAACATCCAGGTGCTGATGGACATCCAGGATCGCATGGCCGAGCAGTCCCAGGGGCTGTATCAGCAGCACTTCGGCCCCGAGGCCTGGGCCCAGCTGATGAGCATGCAGACCCCGGCCCTGCAGAACATGATGAACAACTACATCGAGCAAAGCCGCGGCCTGTTCGTCCAGATGCAGGACCAGATGCAGGACCAGACGCGCACCATGTTCTCGGCCTTTCCCTTCCCCGGGCAGCCGCCCGAGGGCGGGAAAAAGAAAAAGTGATCCCGGGCGCAAGGCGCCGGCCGTCCGGCCGGCGCCTTGCCGTTTTTTTGATCTGACCCCGTCCCGATCCGTTTTTCTGGTGCTATATTACTTCGGTAACGAGAATCATTATCCTTACAATACACTGACTAATCACGGAGATCGTTCATGATGAACAAGCTGCTCGTCGCGCTGGCCGGCATCGGCCTGGCCTCTTCCGCCCTGGCGGCCGAATATCCCATCGGCGAACCCAGCGAACTCAATGGCCTGGAAGTGGCGGCGGTCTACCTGCAGCCGGTCGAAATGGAGCCGGAAGGCATGATGCGCGCCGCGAAGGACTCCGACATCCACCTGGAAGCCGACATCCACGCCACGGCGGACAACAAGAACGGCCTGCCCGAAGGCGCCTGGGCGCCGTACCTGAACATCCAGTACGTGCTGCAGAAGCAGGGCAGCGACAAGGTCCTGAAGGGCGACCTGATGCCCATGGTGGCCAACGACGGCCCGCACTACGGCGACAACGTCAAGCTCGAAGGCCCGGGCAAATACAATCTGACGTTCGTCATCGGTTCGCCCGAGACCGCGCACGACAACCACTTCGGCCGCCACGTCGACAAGGAAACCGGCGTCGCGCCGTGGTTCAAGACCTTCGAGGTCAAGTACGAGTTCGTCTATGCCGGCACCGGCAAGAAGGGCGGCTATTGATCGCGGGGCGGCCGTCATGACACGCATGCGCGCCTGGATCGCGCTGGCGGCCCTGGTGTGGGCGGGCTGGCTGGCGCCGGTGTCGGCGGCCCGCGCCGCCGACATGCCGGTCTACACGCTGACCTTCAAGGCCGACGGCACCTTCGAGCCGGCCCGCCTGGAAGTGCCGGCGGGCCGCTTCAAGATCGTCCTCGTCAACGAAAGCACCGAAGCGGTCGAGTTCGAGAGCCTGCCGCTGCGCAAGGAAAAAGTCCTGGGGCCGGGGGTCACCTCGTTCGTGGTGCTTTCCCTGTCGCGGCCGGGCGAATATCCCTTCTTCGACGACTTCCACCCCCAGGTGAAGGGCACCCTGGTGGTGCTGCCCAAGCCCTGACATCCGCATCCCATCATGGAACAAGTCGCCTTCATCGTCTGGCGTGAAAGTGTCGAGGCCCTGCTGGTCGTCGGCATCCTCTATTCCTGGCTGCGCGCCTCGCCGGAAGGCCGGCGCGGGCTGCCCTGGCTGTGGGGCGGCGTCGGCGCCGGACTGCTGCTGGCCGGCGCGCTGGCCCTGGTGCTGCTGGGGATTTCCTCCTGGCTGTCCGACGAGGGCCAGGAATGGTTCCAGGCCCTGATGGCGCTGGCGGCCTGCGGGCTGGTGGTCCAGATGGTCGTCTGGATGCGCGTCCACGGGCGCGGCCTGAAGCGCGAACTGGAATCGGGCGCCTCCGAGCGGATCGGCGGCGATCACTGGTGGGGCCTGCTCGCGCTGGTCATGATCGCCGTGGCGCGCGAAGGCAGCGAGACCGTGGTCTTCCTCTACGGCACCGTCCTGTCCTCGCAGGAGTCGGGCGGCGTCGGCGCCATGGTCCTGGCCGGCCTGGGCGGGTTCGCCGCGGCGCTGCTGACCTTCTGGCTGCTGCAGCTGGGCGGGCGGATCATCACCTGGCGGCGTTTCTTCAAGCTGACGGAAATCCTGTTGCTGCTGCTGGCCGGCGCGCTGCTGGTGTCGGCCACGGACCGGCTGATTTCCCTGGACGTGCTGCCGGCCCTGGTGGATCCGGTGTGGGACACGTCCTGGCTGCTGGGCACCGAAGGCGGGCTGGGCAAGGTCCTGGCCGATTTCGCCGGCTATCGCGCCTATCCCGCGCTGTCCCAGCTGCTGATCTGGCTGGCGTACTGGGGCGTCGTGGCGTGGCTGCTGCGCCGCGCCTCGCGCGTCGCCGCGCCGGCGTCCGCCGGCCGCGCCAAGGCGACCGCGGCGGTGTGATCCTCCGGCGCGGCGCGCGCCGCCGCGCCCGCCGGACTCAGGCCCCGAAGCCCTCCAGCACGATCTTGCCCCGGGCGCGGCCGCTCTCCAGCAGGGCGTGCGCCTTGCGCAGGTTGGCCGCGTCGATCGGGCGCAGGACCTCGGTCAGCGTGGTGCGCAGCCGGCCCGCGTCCACCAGCCGGGCGACTTCGTCCAGCAGCCGGCCCTGCGCCTCGATATCCGCGGTTTCGAACATCGAGCGGGTGTACATGAATTCCCAATGGATCGACACCGACTTGCGCTTGAACAGCCTGACATCGATGGCGTCGGGATCGTCGATCAGGCCCAGGCGGCCCTGCGGGGCGATCAGTTCGGCGATCTGCGCCGCGTGCCGGTCGGTCGCGGTCGTCGAGAAAACGAAGGCGGGCTGGCCGACGCCCAGGGCCGCGACCTGTCCGGCCAGGGGCTCGTGGTGATCCACGACGTGGTCGGCGCCCAGCGCCTCGACCCAGCCCCGCGTTTCCGGGCGGGACGCGGTGGTGATGACGGTCAGGTCCGTGAGCGCCTTGACGAGCTGGATGGCGATCGAGCCGACGCCGCCCGCGCCGCCGACGATCAGGATGGCGTTCGCCGCGCCGGGCACGGGGCGCCGCACGTCCAGCCGGTCGAACAGCATTTCCCAGGCGGTGATGGCCGTCAGGGGCAGGGCGGCCGCCTCGGCGTCGCCGAGCGTGCCGGGCTTGCGGCCGACGATGCGCTCGTCGACCCGATGGAATTCGCTGTTGGCGCCCGGCCGGTCCAGCGCGCCGGCGTAGAACACCGCGTCGCCGGGCCTGAAGCGCGTGACGTCGGGGCCGACCGCCGCGACCCGTCCGACGGCGTCCCAGCCCAGGACCTTCCACTGGCCGGGCTCGGGCGAGACGTTCTTCCGGATCTTGGTGTCGACGGGATTGACGGACACCGCCGCGACCTCGACCAGCAGGTCGCGGCCCTGCGGCGCGGGGCGCTCGAGCTCGATGTCGACCAGCGCGTCGTCGCGGTCGAGGGGACCGGCCTGCCGGTATCCGATGGCTTTCATGGGGCAACTCCTGTTTGCTTGGAAGAGGGGATGGGGGCAGAATACCCCGCGTCCCGTGACGTGACTACGCACAAAATCAGCCCCTAGTGACAAAAAGGATACCGCCATGGCCAAGGCCCGCCACTCGCGTTTCGACTGCAGCCCGGGCTGCGCCGTCGAGGCCGCCATCGGTCTCGTCGACGGCAAGTGGAAGTCGGTCATCCTGTTCCACCTGCTGGCCGGCACCCTGAGGTTCAGCGAGATCCGCCGCCAGATCGAGCGGGTGACGCCGCGCATGCTGACGCGCCAGCTGCGCGAACTGGAGGAGGACGGACTGATCGAGCGCATCGTCCACGCCCAGGTGCCGCCCCGGGTGGATTACCGGCTGTCGGCGCTGGGCCGCAGCATGGAGCCGGTCCTGCTGGCGCTGAAGGCCTGGGGGGACGCCCACATCGGCCTGTACGGCAAGCCCAGGGGGCTGGACCGGCGCGACGCGGAGCCGGCCGCGGTATACACTGGCGGCCTGCCGTCCCCGGCCGGGGACGCGTCGTGAGGTAGCCGCATGGCCTGGTCGCATTCGTTCCGTTCCGGTGTCGCGCGCGCGGGAGACTTCCTGCGCGACCACCAGCGCGCGATCCGCCGGATGCAATGGGTCGTCGTCGCCGTCTACGTCGCCCTGCTGGCGATTCCGGCGGCCATGCCGCTGCCGGACCGCACCGCGTCCGTCTTCAACAACCTCACCATCCTGGCCCAGTTCGCCTTCTGGGGCATCTGGTGGCCGTTCGTGCTGGTGTCCATTCCCCTTTTCGGGCGCGCCTGGTGCGGCCTGTTCTGTCCCGAGGGCGCCCTGACCGAATGGGCCAGCCGGCATGGCCGCGGCCGGGCCATCCCGCGCTGGATGCGCTGGGGGGGCTGGCCCTTCGTGGCCTTCAGCCTGACCACGATCTACGGCCAATTGGTCAGCGTCTACCAGTATCCCTGGGCGGTCGCCGCGGTGCTGGGCGGCTCGACCGTGGCCGCCATGGTCGTCGGCTGGCTCTACGGGCGCGACAAGCGCGTCTGGTGCAAGTACCTGTGTCCGGTCAACGGGGTGTTCAACCTGCTGGCCAAGCTCGCCCCCTGGCACTACCGGGTGGATGCCGCCGCCTGGCGCGCGCCCGTGCGGCGGACCGAATCCATCAACTGCGCGCCCCTGCTGCCCCTGCGCAACATGCAGGGCGCGGCCGAATGCCACATGTGCGGGCGCTGCAGCGACTACCGGGGCGCCATCGCCCTGACGCCCCGTTCGCCCGAGGCCGAGATCGTCCACGTGGCCGAGGGCAGCGGCTGGCAGACGGCGCTGATCGTCTTCGGCCTGATGGGCCTGGCCGTGGGCGCCTTCCTGTGGAGCGCCAGCCCCTGGTTCGTGTCGATCAAGCAGTCCGCCGCCGCCTGGCTGGTGGCGCGGGACATCTACTGGCCGCTGGCGGACAACGCCCCCTGGTTCATCCTGACCCATTACCCGGACGTCAACGACAGCTTCAGCTGGCTGGACGGCGCCGTCATCCTGCTCTTCATCGGCGGCGCGGCCGTCGTCGTGGGCGGCGCCGTGTTCTGCGGGCTGTGGCTGGCGGATCGCCTGCTGCCGGACTCGGCAGCGCCGGGGGTGCGGGACGCGGACGGCCGGCTGCTGCGCAGCCGCCTGGCGGGCGTGCACAAGCTCGCCCAGGGCCTGATCCCGGCGGCGGGTGCGGGCGTGTTCCTGGGCCTCTCGGCCACCACGCTGACCCTGCTGCAGCACGAGGGCGTGTCCACCGGCTGGGCGAACGCCGTGCGCTTCACCCTGCTGGCGCTCGCGCTCGCCTGGAGCCTGCGCTTCGAATGGCGGCTGGCGGGCCTGCGCACGCCGCGGCCGCTGCGCCGGCTGGGGGCCGTGGCCCTGGTGGCGGGCGGCCTGCTGCCGTTCTGCTGGGCCTGGGTGCTGTTCTTCGTGCGCTGGTGATCCGGCCGGATGCGGACCCGCGCGGGCCGCGCCGGCCGGCGCCGACGAGCGTTTCGAGGCCGCGGTCGCCGTTATTTGAAACAATCCACAACAGCCGCGGAAAAACCGCTATCCTTACCCGGAAATCCCGCCGCCTGGCGGAGCGCGCATGACATCCGCCCGCGTCTTTGCCTGCCTTTTCGATCGAGGAGTCTCATGGCGGCATTTTCCGCAAGACGAACGTTCAGCTTCTGGTTTCCGGGCCTCGTGGTGGCCATCTTCGGGTTCGGCCTGACCTACGGACTGGCGCAGCAGCAGCGGGATGCCGGGCGGTCGATCGCCCAACTGCGGTTTTCCGAAGAAGTCCGTTCCTCCAGCGACGCGATCGCCCAGCGCATCGTCGCCTATGCCGAGGTCGTGGCCGGCCTGCGGGACCTGTTCATGGTGAATCCCGACCTGGACGACGCCCTGTTCGACCGCGTGGTGGCGCAGCACGACGTGCGCAAGAACTATCCCGAACTGGTGAACCTGTCCTTCGTGCGCTGGGTGCCCGACGACGAGCTGTCCGCGTACGAATCGCGGCTGCGCGCCCGCGCCTCGGGGGCGGCCGCGGCGGCGTCGATCGTCCATCCGCGCATCGACGGGCCCGACCACTATATCGTCGAGTATCTCTGGCCCAGGGAAGGCAACGAGGGCGTCTGGGGGCTGGACATCGCTTCCCAGCCCGCCAACCTGGCCTCCCTGCTGAAGGGGCGGGCGACGGGCCGCCCGGTGGCGTCGGCGCCGTTCGCCCTGCTCCAGGAAAAGGAAGACAGCACGGCCTTCGTCCTGCGCTTTCCCGTTTTCCATCGCGGCGAGGGCGACCGCTTCATCGGCGCGGTGGCTGCCGTGGTGCGGGTCGGCGACATGCTGAACGCCATCCGCGCATCCGGGTTCTTGCGCGGCCTGTCGCTGCGGCTGCAGGACGTCGGCGCCACCGGCGTCCCGGGCGTGCCGGCCACGCTGGGCGCCTCGGTGCTGCCGCCGGACGATTCCGCGCCGGGCGAGGCGCTCGAGGAAACCCGCCTGCTGGACGTGATGGGCCGGACCTGGCGCCTGGGCTTCACGCCCAGCCGCGCGCTGCTGTCCCCCGCCGAGCGGATGATGCCCTGGTGGATCGGCGGCGCGGGCGCGGCCCTGACCCTGCTGCTGACGGCGCTGGCCGGCCTGCTGACGCGCCAGCGCACGCGGGCCTTCACCGAAGTCGCCTCCACCCACGAGGCCTTGCGGCGCAGCGAGGAGCGCTTCCGCGCCGTCTTCAACCAGGCGGCGGTCGGCGTATCCCTGACCGACGTGAAGACCGGCGGGCTGGTCCGCGTCAACCAGAAGTATTGCGACATCCTGGGCTATACGCGGGACGAACTGCTGCGGCTCGATTTCCGGCAGCTGACCCATCCGGACGATCTGGCGCGGGATCTCGAGCAGATGCGGCGCGTCCAGGAGGGGGAGATCCGCGAGTTCCGGCTCGAGAAGCGCGTCGTGCGCAAGAGCGGCGAGCCGATCTGGGTGGACCTGACCGTGTCGCCCATCTGGCAGCCGGGCGAGGCGCCCGACTACCATATCGCCGTCATCCAGGACATCGACGAGCGGCGCCGGATGCAGGATGCGATGCGGGACCGGGAACGGCACCTGCGCAGCATCCTCGACCACCTGCCGGTGGGGGTGTGCCTGGTGCGGCACGACGAGCGCATCACGTTCCGCAACCGGCAGTTCGTGCAGATCTTCGGCTACACCGAGCAGGACGTCCCCGACGTGCGGACCTGGTGGGCGCGGATCTGCCCCGACCCCGACGTCCGCGAACGGGCGCGCCGGCATTGGTCGCAGCTGTGCGACGCGGCCCGCCGGTCGGGCGAGGGCGTCATCGCGGCGGGCGAATACCGGATCCTGTGCAGCGACGGCGGCCATCGGACGGTCGAGGTCGCCGGCGTCCTGCTGGGCGACGACTATCTGCTGACCCTGGAAGACCTCACTTCGCGCCGGGCGGCCGAAGAGGAAATCAATTACCTGGCCTTCTACGATTCCCTGACCGGGCTGCCCAACCGCCGCCTGCTGCTGGACCGGCTGCAGCAGACCCTGGCGTCCACGGCGCGCCATCAGCGCGCGGGCGCGCTGCTGATGCTGGACCTGGACCACTTCAAGACCCTGAACGAGACCCGGGGCCACGACAGCGGGGACCTGGTGCTGCGCCAGGTGGCCGAACGCCTGCGGGCCTGTCTGCCCGATTCGCAGACCGTGGCCCGGCACGGGGACGACGAATTCGTGGTCGTCCTGGAAGACCTGGGCGCCTCCCCCGAAGAAGCCGCCGCGCAGGCCGAGGAAATCGGCCAGCGCATCCTGACGCTGCTGAGCGCGCCCTACCAGCTGGGCGCGGAACACTACCATGCGACGGTCAGCATGGGGGCGGCGGTGTTCCACGGGCTGGAGCAGGGGGTGGACGAACACCTCAAACGGGCCGACCTGGCCATGTACCAGGCCAAGGCGGCGGGCCGCAACACGCTGCGCTTCTACGATCCGCTGATGCAGGCCGCGGTGCATCGGCGCGCCACGCTGGAACTGGACATGCGCATCGGCCTGGAGCGGGGCCAGTTCGAACTGTTCTACCAGCCGCAGATGGACCGGGACCGCGTCATCGGCTGCGAGGCGCTGCTGCGCTGGCATCATCCCCAGGACGGCTTCGTCTCGCCGGCCGCCTTCATTCCCCTGGCCGAGGAGACCGGCCTGATCCTGCCGCTGGGCGAGTGGGTGCTGCGGGCGGCCTGCGAGCAATTGGCCCGCTGGGCGCAGGATCCCGCGTTCGCGCACCTGAGCCTCGCCGTCAACGTCAGTCCGCGCCAGTTCCACCAGCCCGGTTTCGTCGATCAGGCGCTGGCGGCCCTGGCGGGCGCCGGCGCGGACGCCAGCCGGCTCGAGCTCGAACTGACCGAAGGGCTGCTGCTGCAGGACGTCGAGGACACGATCCGCAAGATGGTGCAGCTCAAGGGCTACGGCGTGGGCTTTTCCCTGGACGATTTCGGCACCGGCTATTCTTCGCTGGCCTACCTGAAGCGCCTGCCGCTCGACCAGCTGAAGATCGACCAGAGCTTCGTGCGCGACGTGCTGACCGATCCCAACGACGCGGCGATCGCGCGCACCATCGTCGCCCTGGGGATCAGCCTGGGCCTGCGCGTCATCGCCGAAGGCGTGGAAACCGAGGCCCAGCGCGCCTTCCTGGAACGCCACCACTGCCACGCCTGGCAGGGCTACCTGCTGAGCCGTCCGCTGCCGGTGGCCGAATTCGAGGCGCTGGTGCGGGCACGGGCGGCGCAGGCGAGCGCCCCCGGCGTCCGGGCCTAGCGTTCCGGATCCGTTTTCATTCCCGCCCCGGGCCGTGCGAAAGCGCGGGCCGCGTGGACATGAAAAAAGCCCGGAACCTTGCGGTATCCGGGCTTGATTCGAATTGTGGTTGCGGGGACAGGATTTGAACCTGTGACCTTCGGGTTATGAGCCCGACGAGCTGCCAGACTGCTCCACCCCGCGTCTGGAAAACAAGACTATAGCAAGTCTGCGAAAATAATGCAAGCAATCCATCGGAGTTCAAGCTAAAATGACGGAAACGGAAATCCTGCGCGTATTGGAAACGGCCTTGCTGTGCGCCGATGCGCCTCTCGCGGTCACCGATCTGCGCAGCCTCTTCGAAGACACGATTTCCGGGGACGACATCCGCCGCCATCTGGCTGCCCTGCAGCTCGACTGGCAGGAACGGGGGCTCGAACTGGTGCAGCTCGCCAGTGGCTGGCGCTTCCAGAGCCGTCCCGACATGCAGCGTTACCTGGGGCGCCTGAACCCCGAAAAACCGCCTCGCTATTCTCGCGCCGTGCTCGAAACGCTCGCCATCATCGCATGGCGGCAGCCCGTGACGCGTGGGGACATCGAGGACATCCGCGGCGTCACGGTCTCGGCCCAGATCATCCGCACCCTCGAAGACCGGGGCTGGATCGAGACCCTGGGCTATCGCGACGCGCCGGGGCGTCCGGCCCTGCTGGGGACGACGCGCCGCTTCCTCGAGGACCTCGGTCTGCGGGCGCTGGACGAACTGCCCGCGCTGGACGCGGACGACTCCGCGGAGGCGCTGGGTGTCCTGGCGTTCGACGCGGCGGACGGGCCGGATGCCGCCGCGCCTCCGGACGCGGGCGCCGATGCGGAGGGCTCCCCGGCCCCGGCCCCGGAGCCGCGTGAACCGGAAGAATGAAGAACGGAATTTTGCATAGGAGTCACCGAACCCCATGACAGCAGAAACAGAGACGATGCCGCGCGCCGAGACGGGCGCGCCCGAGACGCCGGCCGCCGAGAACCGGCAGGAAAACGGCAAGCCGCGCGGGCGCAAGCTGCGCACGCCGTTTCGTCGCCGCCGTGGGGATGCGCAGCAGGCCGGCGCCGAGGCCCGCGAGGCCGGGTCCGGCGAAGCCATCGACGCGGGCACGGCGGAAGAAGCCGACCGCGCCCTGAACTACCTGAACGACGCGCACCCGACCGCCAAGCGGCTGGACCGCTACCTGAACAGCGACGTCCTGATGCCGAAGCTGCACAAGGTCCTGGCCGACGCGGGCGTGGGCTCGCGGCGCGACATGGAAGAACTGATCGTCGCCGGCCGCGTCTCGGTCAACGGCGAACCCGCCCACGTAGGCCAACGCATCGGCCCCGACGACAAGGTCCGCGTCAACGGTCGGCTGGTGACGCGCCCCAAGGCGGGCAAGCTGCCGCGCGTCATCCTCTATCACAAACCGGCCGGCGAGATCGTCAGCCACGACGACCCCGAGGGCCGGGCCTCCGTGTTCGCCCGCCTGCCGCGCATCCGGACCGGCAAGTGGCTGTCCGTGGGGCGCCTGGACCTGAACACCGAGGGCCTGCTGATCCTGACGACCTCGGGCGAACTGGCCAACCGGCTGTCGCACCCGCGCTACGGCTCGGAGCGCGAATACGCGGTCCGCGTCCTGGGCGAACTGGGCGAACAGGAACAGGCCCGCCTGACCGGCGGCATCGAACTGGAAGACGGGCCGGCGCAATTCAATTCGCTGGACTACATCGGCGGCGAAGGCAGCAACCGCTGGTACCGGGTCACGCTGAGCGAAGGCCGCAACCGCGAGGTGCGGCGCATGTTCGAGGCGGCGGGGGTGACCGTCAGCCGCCTGATCCGTACGCGCTTCGGCGACGTGATGCTGCCCACCAACCTGCGCCGGGGGCGCTGGGACGAACTGGACTCCGACCTGGTCGGGGCGCTGATGGTCCAGCTGGGCCTGCTGCGCGGCGGCGACGAGGACGACAGCCAGTCGGAACGCCAGCCCCTGTCGCACGCCAGCGCCCTGCCGCCGGGATTCGGCACGCCGGGCCAGAACGGCCAGAACGGCGCGCGCCTGAACCGCCGGGGGAAAGTGTCGGGCGGCCGCAGGGGCGGCATCGATCCGTTCACGACCGGGCTGCTGATCAGCGGCGGGCTGGCCAACGGCCACCCGGATGGCGGCAAATCGGATGGCGGCAAGCCCCGCCAGCCCGCCAAGCACGGCCGCAAGCCGGCCAAATCCCAGGCCCATGGCCATGCCCGGGGCTTCGAGGCGCCGGAAGGGCACGCCGAAGGCCGGCCCGCGTCGAGCCGGCCGGCACGGCCGGGGAAGCCGGGCAAGGCCGCCGGCAAGCCGACGGGGAAACCCGCGGGGAAATCCGCCGGCAAGCCGGCCCGTTCCGGCAAGCCCGGCGCGGGCAAGCATGCCCAGGGCGGGGCGGGGCAGCCCCAGGCCGATGGGGCCGCCGCGTCGCCGCGTCCGCCCAAGGCCGCCCAGAAGCCCAGCCGCAAGCCGGGCAACAAGGCGGCGCCTCGCAAGCAGGCGGGCGGCGGGGGCGAGCGCCAGCCCCGCGGCGCCCATGCGCACGAGTCCCGCCTGGGTTTTCTGGGTCGTAGCCGCTGACCGTCGTGGATAACCCCGGCCATGCGCCGGGGTTTGACGGAAAATGGTCTTGAGGCAAAGAAATGCTGTTATAATGTAAGGCTTTACAGCACCTTTGTGCTGTGTCCACCGGGGGTTTGCCGTTCGCGTCGCGCCGTATTTCGCGCATGCGGAGTCCCGGCATCGCATGCGCCAGTCGCATTGCGGGCCGGCACGGGCGGGCCGCCGGCGGTTCCTGAACGGGCTTCGGGTTTCCCGGGGCGAACAAAGGGCTGCGGGACAGCCCCTTTTTTTTGGATTTTATGGCGGATATCTTGACGGTCGCCCAGCAGGCCCTGCTGGGTTTCGATGTGGAACTGGTCGATGTGGAACGCGCGCCCCTGGGGCTTCTGCGTGTGGTGATCGATCGTCCCGAAGGGGTGCGCATCGAGGACTGCGAGCAGGTTTCCCGCCAGTTGTCGCATGTGTTCGAAGTCGAAAACATCGACTACAAGCGCCTGGAGGTCAGCTCCCCCGGCGTGGACCGGCCCCTGCGCCGCCCGGCGGACTTCGTCCGCTTCGCCGGCGAGCGCATCGAACTGCGCCTGCACGAGCCGGTCGAATCCCGCAAGACCTTCACCGGCATCCTGCGGGCCAGCGGGGATGAACCGCCCGTGCTCAGCCTGGACTGGGAAGACCCGTCCGGCCAGCCACGGACGCTGCCGTTTTCTTTTGACGATGTGGACCGGGCCCGGCTGGACCCCGTTCTCGATTTCAAGGGTAAGAAGCGATGAGTCGCGAAATTCTGCTGTTGGTCGACGCCCTGGCGCGTGAAAAAAACGTCGAGCGCGATGTCGTGTTCGGCGCTCTCGAAAACGCGCTGGCCTCGGCCATGAAAAAGCGGTTCAAGGAAGACGTGGACATCCGCGTGGCCATCGATCGCCAGACCGGCGAACACGAAGGTTTCCGCCGCTGGCTGGTCGTGCCCGACGAGGCCGGCCTGCAGGAACCCGACGCCCAGGAACTCTATACCGACGCCCAGGACATCGTGCCGGGCATCGAGATCGGCGAATACATCGAGGAACCCCTCGAGCCCATCGAATTCGGCCGCATCGGCGCGCAGGCCGCCAAGCAGGCGATCCTCCAGCGGATCCGCGACGCCGAGCGCGAGCAGGTGCTCAACGACTTCCTGGACCGGGGCGAGACCATCGTGTCCGGCACGGTCAAGCGCCTGGACAAGGGCGACGCGATCATCGAGATCGGCAAGGTCGAGGCCCGCCTGCCGCGCACCGAGATGATCCCCAAGGAAAACATCCGCGCCGGCGACCGCGTGCGCGCCTACGTCCTGAAGGTCGACCACGCCGCGCGCGGCCAGCAGGTCATCCTGTCGCGCACCTCGCCCGACTTCATCCGCGAACTGTTCGAGAACGAAGTCCCCGAGATCGAGCAGGGCCTGCTCGAAATCAAGGCGGCGGCCCGCGACCCGGGCGTGCGTGCCAAGATCGCCGTGGTGGCGTACGATAAGCGGATTGATCCGATCGGCACCTGCGTCGGGATGCGCGGCTCGCGCGTCACGGCCGTGCGCAACGAACTGGGCGGCGAACAGGTGGACATCGTCCTGTGGGCCGACGATCCGGCGGAATTCGTGATCGGCGCGCTGGCGCCGGCGCACGTCGAATCCATCCTCGTGGACGAGGACAAGCACGCCATGGACGTGGTGGTCGACGAGGAAAACCTGCCCAAGGCCATCGGCGCGCGCGGGCAGAACGTCCGCCTGGCGTCCGAGCTGACCGGCTGGCAGATCAACATCATGACGCCCGAGGAAAGCCAGAGCCGCCAGGATGCCGAGCGCACCACGCTGCGTCACACCTTCATCACGAAGCTCGACGTGGACGAGGAAGTCGCCGACATCCTGATCGACGAGGGCTTCACCGGCCTCGAGGAAATCGCCTACGTGCCCCTGCAGGAACTGCTGGACATCGAGGCCTTCGACGAGGAAACCGTCAACGAGCTGCGCACGCGTGCGCGCAATGCCCTGCTGACCGAAGCCATCGCCCAGGAAGAGCGCGTGCAGACCGCCCGCGACCTGCTGGAGATCCAGGGCATGGATGCGGCCCTGGTGGCGAAGCTGGCCGAAAACGGCATCACCACGCTGGACGACCTGGCCGAGCTGGCCGCCGACGAGCTGGCCGAGCTGACCGGGCTGCCCGAGGACGCCGCCAGCGACATGATCATGCAGGCGCGGGCCCACTGGTTCGAGGACGACGAGGCCTGACCGCCCCGTCGCATCGAACCGCGCCGCCCTTCAACGTAGTCAAAGAGAGAGTCGAATGCCGAGTAACACCGTCGCCCAATTCGCCGAAGAACTGAACATGCCCGCCAACGTCCTGCTGGATCACTTCCGCTCGGCCGGCGTCGAGCTGGATTCGGTGAACGCCGACGTGACCGAAGCAGACAAGAGCGCCCTGCTCGAATCCCTGCGGCGTTCGCACGGCTCCGACACGGGCAAGAAGGTCGTGCTGACGCGCCGCAAGACGTCGGAAATCCACCAGGCCGACAGTTCCGGCCGTTCGCGCACGATCCAGGTCGAGGTCCGCAAGAAGCGCGTGCTGGTCAAGCGCGACCGTTCCGAACTGGTCGAGGCCGCCCGCGCCGAGGCCGCCGCGGCTTCCGCAGCTGCTCCGGCGGCCCCGGAAGCGCCTGCGCCGGCGCCCGTCCAGGCGCCGGCGGCCCCGGTCGCGGCCGAGCCGGCCGCCGAGACCCGTCCCGCCGACGCCGCGCGCGCCGACGCCGCCGCGCCCGAGACCGCGCCGGCCGCGCCCCAGGCGCCGGCGGCTGCGGAAACGCCCGCCCCTGCGGCGGACGAGGCCCCCGCGCAGAAAGAACCCGCCGAGGCCGCCGTCTCGGCCGAAACCAAGCAGGACACCGTGAGCGAAACCCCTGTCGCCGAACCCGTGACCGAGGCGCCCGCCGCGTCCGAACCGGTTCAGGCCGCCGAACCGGCGCCGCGCGCCGAACCCGCGCCCGCGTCCTCCGCGCCGGTGTCCGCGCCCCAGGCCACGCCGGGCAAGGCCCGCCGCGCGCCGGCCGACGCCGACCGCGAACGCGCCCGCCGCGCCGCCGAGGCCGAGGCCGCCGCTCTGCGCGAAATGATGCGCCAGCCGCGCAAGGTCCTGCGCGCGCCCGAACCCGAGGAAGCGCCCACCACCGGCACGCTGCACAAGCCCGCCGGCACCAAGACCACCACCGTCAAGAAGGAATCCGAGGGCAAGAAGGTCATCAAGACCGCCGACGTGTCCTCGAGCTGGTCCAACGACGGCCGCAAGAAGCCTTCTAAGGCCGAGACGCTGTCGCCCGGCGCCGGGCGCGACGCCTGGCGCGCGGGCGGCAAGGCCGGCGGCCGGGGCGGCAAGGGCGCGCGCGGCAAGGGCCGCCGCCAGGCCGAGCACCAGGAACCGATGCAGGCCGAATTCATCGCGCGTGAAATCCACGTGCCGGAAACGATCTCCGTCGCCGACCTGGCCCACAAGATGTCCGTGAAGGCGGCCGAGGTCATCAAGCACCTGATGAAGCTGGGCCAGATGGTCACCATCAACCAGATCCTGGACCAGGAAACGGCCATGATCGTGGTCGAGGAACTCGGCCACACCGCCATCGCCGCGAAGCTGGACGACCCGGAAGCCTTCCTGGCCGACACCGAGACGACCGACGAGGCCGAGGCCCTGCCGCGCGCCCCGGTCGTCACCGTCATGGGCCACGTCGACCACGGCAAGACCTCGCTGCTGGACTACATCCGCCGCACCAAGGTCGCCACCGGAGAGGCCGGCGGCATCACCCAGCACATCGGCGCCTACAGCGTCAAGACCGATCGCGGCGTGGTGGCCTTCCTGGACACCCCGGGCCACGAGGCCTTCACGGCCATGCGCGCCCGCGGCGCCCAGGCCACCGACATCGTCATCCTGGTGGTGGCGGCCGACGACGGCGTCATGCCCCAGACCAAGGAAGCCATCCACCACGCCCGCGCGGCCAACGTGCCCCTGGTGGTGGCGATCAACAAGATCGACAAGCCGGAAGCCAATCCCGACCGCGTCAAGCAGGAACTGGTCGCCGAGGAAGTCGTGCCGGAAGAATACGGCGGCGACGTGCCTTTCATACCCGTGTCCGCCAAGACCGGCCAGGGCATCGACGAACTGCTGGAAAACGTCCTGCTGCAGGCCGAGATCCTCGAACTCAAGGCGCCCGTCGACGCGCCGGCCAAGGGCATCGTCATCGAGGCCCGGCTGGACAAGGGCCGCGGCCCCGTGGCGACCATCCTGGTCCAGAGCGGCACCCTGCATCGCGGCGACGCCGTGCTGGCGGGCGTGGCGTTCGGCAAGGTGCGCGCCATGCTGAACGACACCGGCAAGCCCACCGCCGAAGCCGGCCCCTCGACCCCGGTCGAGATCCAGGGCCTGGCCGAGGTCCCGGCCGCCGGCGACGAGGTCCTGGTCCTGAACGACGAGCGCAAGGCCCGCGAGATCGCCCTGTTCCGCCAGGGCAAGTTCCGCGACGTCAAGCTCGCCCGCCAGCAGGCGGCCAAGCTGGAATCCATGTTCGACAACCTGGGCGAGGGTGTGCGCACGCTGCCGCTGATCGTCAAGACCGACGTCCAGGGGTCCCAGGAAGCCCTGGTGCAGTCGCTGCTCAAGCTCTCCACCGACGAGGTCCGGGTGCAGGTCGTGCACGCGGCCGTGGGCGGCATCTCCGAAAGCGACGTCAACCTGGCGATCGCCTCGGGCGCCGTGGTGATCGGCTTCAACGTGCGGGCCGACGCCCCGGCCAAGAAACTGGCCGAGAGCAACGACATCGACCTGCGCTACTACAACATCATCTACGACGCGATCGACGACGTGCGCAACGCCATGTCGGGGATGCTGGCGCCGGAAAAGCGCGAGGAAGTCATCGGCCTGGTCGAGATCCGCGAAATCTTCACCGTGTCCAAGGTCGGCAACATCGCCGGCTGCATGGTGCTCGAAGGCGTGGTCCGCCGCGATTCCCAGGTCCGCCTGCTGCGCAACAACGTGGTGCACTGGACCGGTTCCCTGGATTCGCTGCGCCGCTTCAAGGACGACGTCAAGGAAGTCAAGTCCGGCTTCGATTGCGGGATCACGCTCAAGGGCAACAACGACATCCAGGTCGGCGATCAGCTCGAAGCCTTCGAAATCAAGGAAGTCGCCCGCACGCTCTGAGCGCGCGGCATGCATCATGGGTCGTCATAAATCCAAGCCGAATCCCGGACGCAACACGCGCCTGGCCGACCAGATCCAGAAGGATCTGGCGGCCCTGGTGCAGCGCGAACTCGACGTCGCGCGCGCCGGCCTGATCACGCTCACGGGCGTCGATCTGTCGGCCGACTACGCGCATGCCAAGGTCTATTTCACGGTGCTGGGCGCCGAGCCCGATGTCGCCGCCCAGGCCCTGAACGACAAGGCGGGCTGGCTGCATTCGCAGCTGTTCCGCCTGCTGCACATCCATACGGTGCCCACCCTGCGCTTCGTGCACGACGCGCAGCTGGCGCGCGGCATCGAACTGACGCAACTGATCGATCGGGCCAACCGTCCCCAGGCGGGCGCTTCGGAAATCCCCGAACTCGAAGACCCGGACGGCCAGCCCTGACAGGGCGGTCGTCACTCATCTGGACGGATTGAACGATGGCTTCCCGACGCGGGCAGATGCTCGACGGAGTCCTGTTGCTGGACAAACCGGAGGGCCTGTCGAGCAACCATGCGCTGCAGCGCGCCAAACGCACGGTGGACGCCCGCAAGGCGGGCCACACCGGCACGCTGGACCCGTTCGCCACGGGCCTGCTGATCTGCTGCTTCGGCCGGGCGACGAAGATTTCCGCCGCCATGCTGGAAGCCGACAAGGTCTACGAGGCGACCCTGGCCTTCGGCGAGGAGACCGACAGCGGCGACCTGACGGGCCACGTCACGGCGCGCGCGCCGGAGGATTTCTCCGCGGTGACCCCCGAGGCGCTGGAAGCCGCGCTGGCCGCCTTCCGGGGCGAGATCGAGCAGATCCCGCCCATGGTGTCGGCGCTCAAGCGCGACGGCAAGCCGCTGTACGAATACGCCCGCCAGGGCATCGAGCTGGAACGCCCGCCGCGCCGGATCACGATCCATGCGCTGGACCTGCTGGCCTGCGACGGCCGGACCGCCCGGGTGCGGGTGCATTGCAGCAAGGGCACCTACGTGCGCACCCTGGCCCAGGACATCGGCCGCCGCCTGGGCTGCCTGGCGCATCTGTCGGCCCTGCGGCGCACCGCCGTCGGGCCGTTTTCGATCGAACGGGCCGTGGGGCTGGAAGCCCTGCAGGCCATGGAAGCGCCGGCGACGGCGCTGATCCCTTTACACGCCTTGCCGGACGGCCTGCGTCCGGCAAGTGCTTCCACCGAGGAAAACATTCTATGAAACGAGCTTTGCGCAACGTGGCCATCATCGCCCACGTGGACCATGGCAAGACCACGCTTGTCGACCAGCTGCTGCGGCAGTCCGGCACCTTCCGCGACAACCAGCAGGTGTCCGAGCGGGTCATGGATTCGGGCGACATCGAGCGCGAGCGCGGCATCACGATCCTGGCCAAGAACTGCGCCGTCGAATACGAAGGCACGCACATCAACATCATCGACACCCCGGGCCACGCCGACTTCGGTGGCGAGGTCGAGCGCGTGCTGTCCATGGTGGACGGGGTGCTGCTGCTGGTCGACGCCGTCGAAGGCCCGATGCCGCAGACCCGCTTCGTCACGCGCAAGGCGCTGGCCCTGGGCCTCAAGCCCATCGTGGTGGTCAACAAGGTCGACCGCCCGGGCGCGCGTCCCGACTACGTGGTCAACGCCACCTTCGACCTGTTCGACAAGCTGGGCGCGACCGAGGAGCAGCTGGACTTCCCGGTGATCTACGCCTCGGGCCTGTCGGGCTATGCCGGGCTGACCGAAGACGTGCGTTCCGGCGACATGCGCCCGCTGTTCGAGGCCATCCTGCAATACGTGCCGCAGCGCGACGACGACGCCGACGGCCCCCTGCAGTTGCAGATCATCTCGCTGGACTACAGCAGCTACGTCGGCAAGATCGGCGTGGGCCGCATCAACCGCGGCCGCCTGCGCGCCGCGCAGGACGTGGTGGTGAAGTTCGGCCCCGAGGGCGAGTCTTTCAAGGGCCGCGTCAACCAGGTGCTGAAGTTCAAGGGCCTGGAGCGCGAACTGGTGAACGAGGCCGAGGCCGGCGACATCGTGCTGATCAACGGCATCGAGGACATCGGCATCGGCTGCACGCTGATGGATCCGGCCGTGCCGGAGGCGCTGCCGATGCTGCGCATCGACGAACCCACGCTGACCATGAACTTCATGGTCAACACCTCGCCGCTGGCCGGCCGCGAAGGCAAGTTCGTCACCAGCCGCCAGCTGCGCGACCGCCTGGACCGCGAACTGAAGTCCAACGTCGCCCTGCGCGTGAACGATACCGACGACGACACCGTGTTCGAAGTCTGCGGCCGGGGCGAACTGCACCTGACCATCCTGCTGGAAAACATGCGCCGCGAGGGCTATGAACTGGCGGTGTCGCGTCCGCGCGTGATGTTCAAGGACATCGACGGCGTGAAGTGCGAACCCTACGAACTGCTGACCGTGGACGTGGAAGACTCGCACCAGGGCGGCGTGATGGAGGAACTGGGCCGGCGCAAGGGCGACCTGCAGGACATGCAGCCCGACGGGCGCGGCCGCACCCGCCTGGAATACCGCATCCCGGCGCGCGGCCTGATCGGCTTCCAGAGCGAATTCCTGACCCTGACGCGCGGCACCGGCCTGATGAGCCACATCTTCGACGACTACGCGCCGGTGCGCGAAGGCGGGGTGGGCGAGCGCCGCAACGGCGTGCTGATCAGCCAGGACGACGGCACCGCCGTGGCCTACGCCCTGTGGAAGCTGCAGGAACGCGGCCGCATGTTCGTGTCGCCCCAGGATCCGGTCTACGAAGGCATGATCATCGGCATCCATTCGCGCGACAACGACCTGGTGGTCAATCCGATCAAGGAAAAGAAGCTGACCAACGTCCGCGCCTCCGGCAAGGACGAGCACATCGACCTGGTGCCGCCCATCGCGCTGAACCTGGAATATGCCGTCGAGTTCATCTCCGACGACGAGCTGGTCGAGGTCACGCCCAAGTCGATCCGCCTGCGCAAGCGCTACCTGCAGGAGCACGAACGCCGCCGCAGCCTGCGCGAATCGGCCTGATCGGGCTGAGGACACAGGCGGGCCGGATGGTCTGCCCGTTGTGAAAAGCAAAGACCCCGCTCAATATGGGCGGGGTCTTTGCTTTTAGTTTTCATTCACTGGCTGTTGCGCACAAAGATGCGACCTGCGTCCCCGGCAGTGGGGCATGACGATGAGGTCCGGTGATAAAACTCCTGGGGTTTTTAAGGGAGATCTCACCTGCGCGTCCAGGTTCCCCGGGACGCAGGTCGCATTTTGGCGGCTTCGCCGGGAATGTGGGGGTAGGCTCCAACAGCACCCCGGGGAACCTGGACGCGCAGATTGACGCAGGGTGTGAGGTTGCCCGCACGGGCGGCGGGCAGAGATGTCAGCGGGTTTCCGCGCGGATCACGATGGCCAGTCCGGCCAGCAGCGCCGCCAGGCCGGCGTAGGCCAGGGCGCCGGGCCGTTCGCCCACCACCGCCAGCGCCAGCAGGAAGGCGGTGACGGGCTCCATCAGGGCCAGCGACACGCCGGTGGCGGCGCTGATGCCGCGCAGGCCCGTGCTGAACAGCAGGTAGGCGATCCCCGTCGAGGCGATGCCGAGGAACCCCACCACCAGCCAGCCCGGGACCGTGATCTGCAGGGGACCGGCCCAGAGTCCGGCGGCCGGCAGGGCCAGCAGGGCGCCCACCAGGAACACGCCCAGCGTGGCGACGGCCGGCGCCGAGTGCTGCACCAGTTTCTTGTTCAGCAGGGCGTAGAGCGCGTAGCTCAGGCCGGAGGCCAGGCACAGGGCGATGCCCAGCGGATCGGCCTGGATGTCGCCGCCGCGCCCGAACACCAGCAGCACGCCGCCGCCCACTGCCAGCAGCGTGCCCGCCCACCAGCCTGGTCCGGGCCGCGCGCCGCCGGCCAGCTGCAGCAGGCCGGCCCAGATCGGGCCGCTGCCGATGGCCAGCGCCGTGCCGACGGCCACGCCCGTGGCCTTCACGCCGGCGAAGAACGTCAGGTTGTAGCTCGCCATGCAGGCGCCGGCCCAGGCGGCGCGGCGCCAGTCCAGGCCCGCCAACTGGCGGCCCAGGTGCGGCAGCCCGTTGAGCGAGCCGGCGTAGGCCAGGAAGAAGAGGGCCGCGACCCCCAGGCGCAGGGCGCCCACCCAGTAGGGCGACAGGGCGCCGTCGGAAAAGCTCTGGGCCGTGCCCGTGGTGCCCCACAGCATGCCGGCGCACAGCACCAGCAGGATGCCGCGCAGGGGCCGGAGGGTGGCGGGCGCGGATGGATTCGGTATCGTGCTCATGCCGCCATGATGGCAGCGCGGCCACCGGGCGTCTGTCGAGAAACGCTCGTGGTTCAGCGGGCCGGGTCCCGCAGCGCGCGGGCGCCGACGCCCCGGTCCCGCCGCAGCGCGTAGGCCAGGGCGCTGCCGGAACGGTAGCCGACCCGGGCGGCGGCGATTTCCAGCGTCGCGCCCCGCGCCAGCGCCCGGCTGGCGTGTTCCAGCCGCAGGGCGCGCAGATGGTCGCCCGGCGTATGGCCGGTCAGTTCCAGCAGGCGGGCATGGAAGCGCTGCGGGCTGAGATTGAACAGCCGCGCCATGCGCGCCGTCGGCCAGGACTCGTGCAGCGCGCCGGCCAGGGCGGCGTCCAGGCGCGCCAGGTCCAGGCTCCGGCGCGAGGACAGGATCGTGGGCAGGCCCAGCAGCAGGGACAGCTGCCGCCCGGCGTCGTCCAGCGTGTCCAGCGCATGGCAGGCGGGCGTCAGGGCGAAGCGCCGCAGCCGTTCCAGGCCGGCCGCCTCGGGCGCGTCGATCACCAGGATGCGGGTGCCGGGCCGCGCGCAATAGGCGTGCCGCGCGCCCGCCGGGATCAGCATGCCGCAAGACGGGTCCGTGAACGCGGCATGGCCGTCGATGTCCAGTTCCATGCGCCCGGCCAGCGTCGCCATGATCTGGGCATGATCATGGACGTGGACGTGGGCCTGGCCGTCGTAGTGGCGCAGCGTGCTGACCGGTTCGAGGAGCGGCATGGAGCAGGGCGGCGATGCGGGGGAACTGGATTGGGGAATCTTACTGCTTAAAATGAAGGCCTGGCTCCGACGCGCGCCGCCGGGCGCCCGGAACGCCGCGCTTCGCCATGATGCTCTACCTGCACGGATTCCGGTCCTCTCCCGATTCCCTCAAGGCCCGCCTGATGGCCCGGGCCATGGCCGAACGCGGCCTGGCGGCCGACTGGCATTGCCCGCAGCTGCCCGCCAGTCCGGCCGCCGCGCTGGACCTGGCGCTGGAATGGGTGCGGGACCGTCTGGGAGTCGAGGCCGCCGGCGCGCGTCAGGGCGGCATGATGCCGGGGATCGCCGCGGCGGCGGCCGACCGCCTGACCGTCGTCGGCTCGTCCCTGGGCGGCTTCTACGCCACCTGGCTGGCCGAACGCCTGGGCTGCCGCGCCGTGCTGCTCAATCCCGTCGTCCATGCGGCGCGCGACCTGGCGACCCAGGTCGGCTCGCACCGCACCTTCCACGGCGACGAACCCTTCGAGTTCCTGCCCGGATACGTGGACGAACTGGCGCGTGCCGAGGCCGACATTCCGGTCCTGACGCGCCCCGAACGCTATTTCCTGCTGGCCGCCACCGGCGACGAGGTCCTGGACTGGCGGGAAATGCGGGATCGTTTCGCGGGCGGCCGCCAGCGCATCATCGAAGGCGGCGACCACGGCCTTTCGGATTTCGCCGACTGGCTGCCCGAGGTGCTGGACTTCGCCCTGGACGGCATGGGGCGGCCGGCTTCGCAGGCGCACGGCGCCCAGGGCCGCCATGTCGTCACGGGAACCTGGGATGCGCTGGGCGCCGAGGCCGGCCGCATCCGCCTGGAAGTCTTCGTGGAGGAACAGCGGGTGCCCTTGGAAGAAGAACTCGACGCCCGCGATGCGCACTGCCTGCACGCCATCGCCTACGACGCCGACGGGCGGGCCATGGGCACCGGCCGCCTGCTGCCCGACGGCCACATCGGCCGCATGGCCGTGCGCCGGCCCTGGCGCGGCCAGGGCGTGGGCTCGCTGCTGCTCGCCGCCCTGATGGACGCGGCCCGCCGCCGGGGCGACCCGGAGGTCGTGCTGGATGCGCAGCTGCAGGCGCGGCCCTTTTACGCCCGCCATGGCTTCGTGGAAGAGGGCGAGACCTTCATGGACGCGGGGATCCCGCATCGGGTGATGCGGTTGCGGTTCTGAGGGACATCGGGCCATGGCTCCGTTTGGCGAGAAGCGACGGCTCCTATGGATCCCGGAGGATTTCGAGCTGCCTGGCCTGGTAGGTCCCGTCGTCGATCAGGCCGGCCTCGTGCAGCGCCTTCAGATCCCGCAGGCGGGATTCCAGGCCGCCCGTCCGGCCGGCCTGGGTGCCCGTGGACGGCCGGGCGGTGGCGCCTGGCCGCCGGTCTGACGGACCGGGCGTGGCGGGCTTCAGGACCAGGATCCGCAGGCCGAACCGGCCGGCCCACATCGTCAGGGTCATCAGCAGGGCGCTGTAGATCAGGCCCGCGTACAGCAGGGTCAGGAAGGTCACGGTTTCGCGCTCGCCGCCGGGAAGCCGGCAGTAGATCTCGCGGACGGTGCCGTGCTGCCCGGGCCGGTAGGAATAGCCCTGGGAAAACAGTTCGAACCGGCCTGGGGCGGGGCAGGACAGCGGCGCGCCGATCAGCGCCAGCGTGGGAAAGATGGCCCCCATGCCGATGCTCAGGAACACGATGCCGATGAAGGACCAGCCGATGGCCACCGTGACCAGCCCCAGCAGGATGCCGCGCAGCGCCCGGGCGCGTTCCCGGGCGGGCAGTTCGGCCGCGTACAGTCCGATCCGCAGGGCGAAGAACGCCCAGGAGGCCAGCAGGAACCAGGCGGCCCAGCGCAGCAGGTCTTCGGCGGTCATGGCGCGTCGGGCAGCGTCAAGCGCTGGAAGGCGGACATGCTCTGCGTGCCCTGGCCCAGGCCGATCTGGCCCGAGCCGTTGCTGCCCGTGACCCAGACCGAGCCGTCGGTGCGCAGCGCCAGGGTGTGGTAGCCGCCGGCGGCGATGGCCGCGACTTCATCCAGCACCCGCCGCGGCTGCCGCAGGGTTTCGTTGCCGCCGCTGCCCAGCTGGCCGCTGTCGTTGTAGCCGAACGCGAAGGCGCGTCCAGGCGTCGGGGCGCCTGTTGCCGGTTTTCCATATCGGCCGTGGTCCCGCCGGTCGTTCGCGTTGTCCATGGGCTCGGGCTTCTCAGTCGGCGGGCCAGCCATCGGGGCCCATGAAAAACAAGGCTTCGATGGTGCGGCCGGGCGTGGCGTCGCGGGCTTGCCACTCGAAGGTGTGTGGCGAGGTTTTTCTGGAGTCGGCCGGGCAGAACGCGACCAGATTGGGAGGCGCGTACTTGTCGACCTTCAGGCTGTACCGCGCGGCGGCGGGCGGGGGCGGGGCGTCCTTGGGCGCCAGGACGTGCATGACGGCGTAAAGCTCGTACCCGGCGCCGGAGCCGGCAAGACGAAAGAACGCGCGGCGCCACGCCTCGTCGAGGCAATAGGTCCGGTTCGCCCAGCCGCCGGCGGCGATGGGCGGGAAATCGCCGAGATTGATGTCGCTCCAGTAGAACGCGTTCGGGTTGTAGTGGATCTCGACGCGGGTTTCGCCCGGCTCGAACACCTGATCCCAGGTGTAGCGGGCCTGATAGTTCCAGTTGGCGGCATCCACGCTGAGCAGGCCGTGCGCCTTGAGCAGGGCCTGGGTTTGCGCCGGCAGGTGCGGCCAGGGTGCTTCGCCTTCCAGGTCGTAGAGCAGCGGCACGCCCGCGTCCAGCAAGATCCGCGTGACATCCTTGCCGTCCCGGAGCGCCCGGCCCTGGCCGCCCAACGCCAGCGGCGCTCCGTTCACCTGCACGGACAGATTCATGTAATTGACCGGATTCCGGTCGGCGGCCAGCCCCTCGGCAAGGCCGCCGCCGGCCGGCAGGCCGACCACGTCGGGACTGGCATCCACCGGCATCTCGGGCAGCTTGAAACGGAACGGCACGGTGTGGCGCCGCGCGGTCCGGAACACGTAGGTGAGCGTGACGTGGCGCGGGTTCAGCGCGATGTCTTGCCGGGTGATGCGCACGCCGGCGGGCAGCTCGAAGATCGGGCCTTCGACGGCGTTCGAGCGTATCGCCGCCTGGACGGGGCCAGCCGTTTCCGCCCCTGCGGGCACGGCCTGGAGACAGGCCGACAGCAGCGCGATGCCGCAGCCGATGGCCAGCCGCCGCGGGCTCATGGGCGTGCCTTGGGCGTCGTCAGGTGCGCCAGGCAGAAGCGTTGCGGCGCGCTGTCGTTCCTCGCCGCCGGGAATTCGTCGCCGCAGGCATTGCGTGTGGACCAGACGAGCAGGCTTTGGTCCGAGGAGATCGCGTAGGGCTGGTCGCTCCGGGCGGTGCCCGCGATGCGCCGTTCGCCGCGCGTCGCCAGGTCGAACACGGCGATCCCCGTGTCGGCGGCGTGGACGAGTTGCGACCGCCCGGTGTCGAACAGCGCCGGGTACAGTTCCCAGGATCCCCAGGCCACCCGGTAGGCGGGCGCTCCGGGGTCGCGCCGGCGCATCCTGAGTTCGAGCGTGCCGTGGCCCAGGTCGTCGGCCCAGACGAGGAAATCGCGGTTGCCTCGGAGGGTATCGGGGATGATCCGGTCGTCGTCCAGCGTGTCGTCCTGTGCGGCCGTATCCGCGCGGGCCGCCGCGTCGAGCAGGGCCTGGACATCGTCCGGCACCTCGTCCAGCCGCCGGCCGCCGGCCATCGTCGCGGTGTAGACGGCGGTCGCGCCGTGTTCGGGGGCGCCGCCGCCCGAGCTCCAGACCGCGAGGCGGACATGCAGGATGCCGCCCTGCCAGGCCAGCGCCTGGATCGCCATCGGCGCGCCGTCGGGATGGGGCTGTGCCTGGTCGGGCCGGGGCGTGGCCTCGGTCAGCCGGCCGTCGGCGACCCGGTAGAGCCAGACCTGATCGGAGGCGTCGATTTCCTGGCTGGGCAGCAGGATCGCCAGCAGGGCGCCATCGGGCGAGACCTGGATGCCGGCGATGCGCAGGTCGGACTCGACCCGGATGTCCGGGCGCGCCGCCACGATCGGCGCCAGGTCGAGCGAGGTGATCTTCGTGGGCGCCAGCGGCGGGGCGCCCAGGTCCTGCAGGACGCGGCGGCGGTCCAGGTAGACCGTGTCCAGGCAGTCGTAGGCCAGTTCCGCCAGCGGGCTGGATGCATCGGACAGTTTCTTGAACGAGCGGTCGGCGATGCAGCGGCGGTCGCGTTCGCGCACCCAGTCGCGCTGGCCGCGCACGAGGTCGTCGCGGGCCGGGCCGGCCGCCGCGGCCTTGGCCGCGGCGTAGGCGCGCGACAGGGCCAGGTCCTGCCAGCGCAGCGTCGCGTGCGCGCAGATGAAGCGGTCGACCGGCCGTTCGGCCTTGGCGCAGTCGAAACCGGCCGGGATGCCTTGCGCCATGGCGGACGCCGTCCAGAGAAGGCCGGCGAGCAGGCCGCCGCATGCCGCTTTCATGAACCTGGCGTGGGGGTGCCCGATCATGGTTGCTCCCTCTGTCGCGTCGCTATTGCGCGGACCCGCCGGCCGGCTTGGGCGCGTCGCAGGCGGCCAGCAGCGTGGCCGCCGGCCCGGCCACGCCGGCCAGGGGGTAGTGTTCGGTGTGGCCCTTGATGGTGATGTCCAGGTCGCCGCCGGCGCCCAGCATGTGGCGCAGGGTGTCGTCCAGGGGCAGATCGGCGTGAAAATCCGCGCCGCCCGAATCCTGGTTTTCAAGGCCCGTGGCGGAAAACTGGATATGCCGACCGCCGGCCTGCAGGCGGATCGGCAGCGTCTCGTTTGGCCGGGCGCCGCTGTTCTCGGCTGAAAGATAGAGTTTCACGACCTGCGCGCCTGGCGTGCATTCGAAGCCCATGGCCACGTAGTCGCTGAACGGGACACCGTAGATCAGGAATGTTTTCTCTTCGTAGGTGTCGTTGTACCAGCGGGGCCGTTCGTCGTCCTGCGCGGCGGCGGGCCAGGCCGCCCATGCCGGCGCGATCAGCGGGATGATCAGGAAGATCCGGCGCAGGCGGGTTCTGAAGCGGGCGGTGGGGGTCGGCTGTGTCATGGGGGGGGGCTCGCGAAGGTCGGGACTGATGGGGCGGCGGGGCCGGGGGCGGCGCCCGCCTAGCCGGTCAGCCACTGGATCGGCAGGGGCACGCACTTGAACGTCCAGCCGTTGGCCGTGATCAGTTTCAGCAGGGGATCGCGCATTTCCCGGATGTCGAATTCATAGCTGTAGCTGAGCTTGGCCACCGGACGGCCATTTTCGATCTGGATGCCATACACCGTTTCCCGCCTGGTTTCGTAGAACGTGATGGCGCCCCATTGCATGTTGAATGACAGGCCGGCGCCGCCCGCGCCGGCCGAGGCGCCGAACTGGGACTGCATTTCGCGCACCCGCGCCGTGTGATCGGACTCGTCGAGGCGGATCGTGAGCCGGGCGAGTTCCGAGATCTTGTGCGCCCGGAGCAGGTCCAGCCAGACGGCGTCGGCGTATTTCCAGTCCACGATCACTTCGTCCGCGCGCTTTCCGGGGGTGACGGTGAAGGGGAATTCTGCGCCGTCGTTGATGGCCTGCAGGCGTTGCCGCAGATCCCGCCTGTCGATCGGCCGCGACCCCGGCTCGGGATCGAATGTCATGGACCAGCTCGCCAGGCGGATGAAGACCAGGGCCATCACCGCGATGTAGGGCAGCAGGAACAGCAGCGGCGAGGGCATGTCCGGCCGGTCGAGGTCGTAGGCGTTGAGACTGAAACCGGTATACGCCCGTGCGTGCAGAAAGACGCTGCCCGGCAGGGTCAGCAGGACGAAGAACGTCAGGAAAAAGACGACGGGCCGCCGGTTGCCCGGCATCGCGAAGAACAGGAACACCATGGCCAGCACCGCCCCCAGCAGGATGATGCCCAGCACCGCCCCCAGCATGTGATCGTGGATGTCGGTGCGTTTCCAGGCGATGTGGATCAGCGACAGCGCCACGACGGCCGTGATGCCCATGACGATCAGCGCCAGGCCGGTTCCCTTGCCTTCCATGCCGCCCCCTTTTTTTGTTCTTGAGGGGAGTCTATCAAGCGGCGCGCGAAAGCGATTCATTCAAATGAATGAATCGCACGGGGTATCACCCAAGAAAACGGCGCCGATGGGCGCCGCGGTGAAGCATGCGGGGGCGCTTACTTCAGATTGCCCGACAGGAACTGCCGCAGCCGGGGGCTTTGCGGGTTGTCGAAGATGTCGGCCGGGGCGCCGGTTTCCTCGGCCACGCCCTGGTGCAGGAACATGACCTGGGACGCCAGGTTGCGCGCGAAGCCCATTTCGTGGGTGACGACCAGCATGGTCCGGCCTTCCTCGGCCAGCTTCTGCATGACCTTCAGCACTTCGCCCACCAGTTCAGGGTCCAGGGCGGACGTGGGCTCGTCGAACAGCATGACCTCGGGTTCCATGGCCAGGGCGCGGGCGATCGCCACGCGCTGCTGCTGGCCGCCCGACAGGGACGAGGGGTACTGGGTCTCGACCTTGGGGTCCAGGCCGACCTTGGCCAGGTAGTGGCGGGCGCGTTCGACGGCCTCGGCCCGGCTCAGCTTCAGCACCTGGATCGGGGCCTCGATCACGTTGCCCAGCACGTTCATGTGCGCCCACAGGTTGAAGTGCTGGAACACCATCGCCAGCTTCGAGCGCAGGCGGCGCAGCTGGTCCAGGTCGGCGGCGTGGGGCTCGCCATGCTTGTCGTGGACGATCTTCAGCAGTTCGCCGTTCAGCGACACCGAGCCCTGGTTGGGCTTTTCCAGGAAGTTGATGCAGCGCAGGAAGGTCGATTTGCCCGAGCCGCTGGAGCCCAGGATGCAGATCACGTCGCCGGCGTTGGCCGTCAGCGAGACGCCCTTGAGGACCTCGTTGTCGCCGTAGCGCTTGTGGATGTTGAGTACGTCGAGTTTGGACATGGGAATCAGCGGTGGGTGCCCAGGTAGGCCAGCGTGCGGCGCTCGAAGCGGCGGAACAGCCCGATCAGCGCGAACGACAGGCACAGGTAGAGCAGGGCGGCGAGCCCGTAGGAGGCGAAGGTCTGGTAGGTGGCCGAATTGGCGTCGCGGGCGATCTTGAGGATGTCGGGCACGGTGGCGGTGAAGGCCAGGGACGTGGCGTGCAGCATCAGGATGACCTCGTTGCTGTAGGCCGGCAGCGCGCGGCGCAGGGCCGACGGCAGGATCACCCGGCGGTACATCGCGAAGCGCGTCATGCCGTAGGCGCGCGCGGCCTCGATCTCGCCCGCGCTGGTGGCGCGGATGGCGCCGGCGAAGATTTCCGTCGTGTAGGCGACGGTGTTCAGCGTCAGGGCCAGCACCAGGCAGTTGAAGCCGCTCTGGAAGAACGCCGCCAGGGGCGGGGTGCCCTTGACGAAGTCCAGGCTGTAGATGCCGGCGTAGATGAACAGGATCTGCACGTACAGCGGCGTGCCCCGGAAGACGTAGCTGAACGCCCACAGCGGGATCGACAGCCAGCGGCGCGAGGACACCCGGGCCACCGCCAGTCCGATGGAGATGAAGAAGCCCATCGACACCGACAGCACCAGCAGCCACAGGGTGACGGCCATGCCGGACGGGCTGCCGTTGCTGGCGTACAGGTAGGCGCGCCAGAACTGGTCGAGCACGTCGATCATAGCTGCGCCTCGCGCACGCCGACGCTGTAGCGCCGGTCCAGCCAGTACAGGATGCCGTTGGACAGGGTGGTCAGGACCAGGTAGATCAGGCCGGTCAGGCTGATGAACAGGAACACCCGGAAGGTGACGTTGCCTGCGTCCTGGGCGACCTTGACCAGGTCCGTCAGGCCGATCAGGGACACCAGGGCGGTGGATTTCAGCAGGACCTGCCAGTTGTTGCCGATGCCGGGCAGGGCGTGGCGCATCATCTGCGGGAACAGGACGCGGCGGAAGACCTGGAATTCGCGCATGCCGTAAGCCGTGGCGGCCTCCATCTGGCCGTACGGCACGGCCATGAAGGCGCCCCGGAAGGTTTCGGCGAAATAGGCGCCGTAGATGAATCCCAGGGTCAGCACCCCGGCGCCGAAGGGGTCGATGTCGATCGGGTCCAGCCCGAGCAGGTCGGTCAGGTCGTTCAGGTAGATCTGCATGCTGAAGAAGATCAGCAGCATCAGCACCAGGTCCGGAACGCCGCGGATGAGGGTGGTGTAGGCCGTGGCGGCCAGGCGGGCGCCCCACGAGGCCGAGAGCTTGGCCCAGGCGCCCAGCAGCCCCAGCCCCACGGCCACGGCCAGGGACAGCAACGCCAGCTTGATGGTGACCCAGGTCCCCGCCAGCAGCAGGGGGCCGTAGCCGTCTAGAAACATGGAAATCGGGGATGGGCGAAGGAGCGGGCCGCCCCGGCGCGTGCGCCGGGGCGGCCGCGCCCGGATTGGGACGGGCCGGCCGCGCGGTCAGGCGACATGGCGCGGCGGGCGCGGGATCACTGGGCGGGGAACTGGATCAGGCCCTCGGCGAAGTATTTCTTCGCGTAGCCCTGGAGCGTGCCGTCGGCCAGCATGGCCTTGAGGACCTTGTCCACGTCGGCCTTGAGCGCGTTGCCCTTGCGGATGCCCATGGCGATGGGCTCGTTCAGGATCGGGTCGTCCAGCGTCATGGCGGCGAGCTCGTAGCCGGCGCCCTCGGGCTTGTTCAGGAAGCCGTCGACCGCGCTCTGGGCTTCCTGGAAGGTGGCGTCCAGGCGGCCGGCCGTGACGTCCACGTAGGCGTTCGTGTAGCTGGGATAGGCGACGACTTCGACGCCCTTGGGCGCCCAGTGCTTGCGGGCGTAGGTTTCCATCGTGGTGCCCTGCTGGACGCCGACGCGCTTGCCCTTCAGGGATTCGGCGGTGGGTTCCAGGCCGCTGCCCTTCTTGACCATCAGCTTGACCGGCACGATGTACATGGGCGTGGAGAAGTCGATGACCTTCTTGCGCGCCTCGGTGGCGGTCATGGTGGAATTGGCCAGGTCGAACTTGCGCGCCTGCAGGCCGGGGATCAGGCTGTCGAAGGACTGGTCGATCCACACGCAGGTGCGGTTCAGGCGCTTGCAGACCTCGTTGCCGATGTCGATGTCGAAGCCTTCGAGCTGGCCGTTGGGGTTGCGGTATTCGAACGGCGGGTAGCCGGCCTCGGTGGCGATCTTGAGTTCCTTGGCGTCGGCGGCGGAGCCGACGGCGGGGATCAGGCCGGCCGCGATCAGCAGCGCGGCGCCAAGCAGGGTGGTTTTCATCGAATGGTTCTCCTGGGGAGCCGGGCGGCGGGTGGCGCCGGCCGACGGTGACAAGGCGTGATGTTAACCCAGGTCCTCGCCCGGGCGCATCGAGCATTACCCCTAGGGGCGGCCCGGGACGCTCCCGGGAGGGGCCGCGCGGCCCCTCGCGTCCGGGAGCCTCAGGTCGGCAGCGCCGGTTCGCGGCGCTGCTCGATCTGCGCGGCCTCCTGGATGAGGCGGACGATTTCGTCGAGGTCGTCGGTGACCAGCAGCAGGTCGAGGTCGAAGGGCCCGATCATGCCGTGGGTCAGCAGCTGGTCGCGGACCCAGTCCATCAGGCCGGACCAGAATTCCACGCCCACCAGGATGATGGGGGCGGGCGGCTGCTTCATCGTCTGGACCAGCGTGATGGCCTCGAACAGTTCGTCCAGCGTGCCGAAGCCGCCGGGCAGCACCACGTAGGCCAGGCTGTGCATGAAGAACGAAGCCTTGCGCGAATTGAAGTATTCGAAGTGCAGGCTGTCGGTCTGGTAGGTGTTGTCGGATTTTTCGCGCGGCAGGCGGATGTTCAGGCCGACGCTGCGCCCGCCCGCCTCGCAGGCGCCGCGGTTGGCGGCTTCCATCAGGCCGGGGCCGCCGCCGGCGATCACCGGCAGGCCCAGCTGGGCGATGCGCGCGCCCAGTTCCATGCCCACGGCGTAGAAGGGGTGGTCGCGGGGGACCCGGGCACTGCCAAACAGGCTGACGCCCAGGCCGATTTTCTGGAAAGCGGCGGCCGCCGCGCGCATCTCTGCAATAATCGTGGGAATCTGTTGTTCGGCCGAAACGCGTTTCGTCTTATTGTCCGTCATGAAAAAAACCTTGTTGCTCGTGGATGGGTCCAGCTACCTGTACCGCGCCTATCATGCGATGCCCGATCTGCGCAATGCGCGCGGCGAACCCACCGGAGCCCTGTATGGCGTCATCTCCATGTTACGGAGGCTGCTGCTGGATTACAAGGACGTGGCGACCCACGGGGCCTGCGTGTTCGACGCGCCCGGCGGTTCGTTCCGGGAAACGCTCTACCCCGACTACAAGGCCAACCGGCCGTCGATGCCGGAAGACCTGCGCGTCCAGATCGGGCCGATCCATCAGGCCGCCGCCGCGCTGGGCTGGACCGTGATCGCGGCACCGGGCGTGGAGGCCGACGACATCATCGGCACCCTGGCGCGCCAGGCGGGCGAAAGCGGGTTTTATACCATCATTTCGACCGGCGACAAGGATCTGGCCCAATTGGTCAACGACCGGGTGGAACTGATCAACACCATGTCGGGCGACCGCCAGGACCGCGAGGGCGTGATCCGCAAGTTCGGCGTGCCGCCCGAGCGCATCGTCGATTACCTGATGCTGACCGGCGACGCCGTGGACAACGTGCCCGGCGTGGACAAGGTCGGCCCCAAGACCGCCGCCAAGTGGCTGGGCGAGTACGGCGACATCGACACGCTGGTCGCCCATGCCGGCGACGTGCGCGGCGTGGCCGGCGAGAACCTGCGCGCGGCGGTGCCGCATTTCCCCCTGACGCGGGAACTGCTGACCGTCCGCCTGGACTGCGAACTGGAGGACGGCTGGGCGCCGTCCGCGCTGGGTCTGCGCGCGCCCGACCACGAGACGCTGGTGCGGCTGTACGAGGCCTACGGCTTCCGGACCTGGCTGCGCGAGGAAACCGGCGAGCCGGACCGCATCCCGGACCAGGATGCCCGCGCCGCCCGCGAGGCGCCGCCCGCGCCGGACGACGTGCGGTATGAAACCATCCTCGACGAGGCGGCGCTGGACGACTGGGTGGCGCGGCTGCGGGCCGCGCCCCTGGCCGCCCTGGACACGGAAACCACCAGCCTGGACCCCATGGCGGCCCGCCTGGTGGGGCTGTCGTTCGCCATCGAGCCCGGCCGCGCCGCTTACGTCCCGGTGGGCCATCGCGCGCCGGGCACGCCCGACCAGCTGGACCGCGCGCTGGTGCTCGACCGCCTGCGCCCCTGGCTGGAGGACCCGGCCGCGCCCAAGCTGCTGCACCACGCCAAGTACGACGCCCACGTGTTCGCCAACGAGGGCGTCCAGCTGCGCGGGGTGCGGCACGACACCATGCTGCAGGCCTATGTGCTGCAGTCCCACCGGCGCGTGAACCTGCAGGACCTGTGCATCCAGTGGCTGGGGCTCACGGGCACGACCTACGAGGACCTGTGCGGCAAGGGCGCGCGCCAGATCGGCTTCGACGAGGTCGCCCTGGACCAGGCCGCGCACTACGCCGCCGAGGACGCCGATTTCACCCTGCGCCTGCACCGGGTCCTGTACCCGAAGGTCCGGGCCGAGGCCGGCCTGGACCGGATCTACGAACTGGAGATCCGCGCCTCCGACGTGCTGACGCGCATCGAGCGCAACGGCGTGGCCATCGACGCCAAGGTGCTGGCGGCGCAAAGCCATGAGCTGGGCCGGCAGATGATCGATCTCGAGGCCCAGGCCCATGCCCTGGCGGGCCAGCCCTTCAACCTGAATTCGCCCAAGCAGCTGGGCGAGATCCTGTTCCAGCGCATGCAGCTGCCGGTGCTGCGCAAGACGGCGGGCGGCGCGCCGTCCACCGACGAGGAAGTCCTGACCCGCCTGGCGGCCGACTACCCCTTGCCGCGCCTGCTGCTCGACTATCGCGGCATCGCCAAGCTGAAGTCCACCTACACCGACAAGCTGCCGCGCATGATCGATCCGCGCACCGGCCGGGTGCATACGCGCTACGCCCAGGCGGCCGTGGTGACGGGGCGGCTGGCCTCGTCCGATCCGAACCTGCAGAACATTCCCGTGCGCACCGCCGAGGGCCGCCGCGTGCGTTCGGCCTTCGTGTCCAGCCTGGGGAAGATCGTGTCGGCCGACTACTCGCAGATCGAACTGCGCGTGATGGCCCACGTGTCGGGCGACGAGAACCTGCGCCGGGCCTTCGCCCAGGGGCTGGACATCCACCGCGCCACGGCGGCCGAGGTCTTCGGCCTGTCCCTGGACCAGGTCGACGCCGAGCACCGCCGGGCGGCCAAGGCCATCAACTTCGGCCTGATCTACGGCATGGGCGAATTCGGCCTGGCGAGCAACCTGGGCATCACCCGGGCGGCGGCCAAGTCCTACATCGACCGCTATTTCATGCGCTACCCCGGCGTGGCCGACTACATGGACCGCATCCGCCGCCAGGCCCGCGAGCAGGGCTATGTGGAAACCGTGTTCGGGCGCCGCCTGTATTTCCCGGAGCTGTCCGGCGCCAAGGGGCCGCGCGCGGCCGCCGCCGAACGGGCCGCCATCAACGCGCCCATGCAGGGCACGGCGGCCGATCTCATCAAGATGGCCATGGTGGCGGTCCAGGACTGGCTGGACGCCGAAGACCTGCGCAGCCTGATGGTGATGCAGGTGCACGACGAACTGGTGTTCGACGCGGCGGACGACGAGATCGACGCGCTGCGCGAACGCGTCCCGGCGCTGATGGCGGGCGTGGCGGAACTGGCGGTGCCGCTGGTCGCCGAGGTCGGCGTCGGCCCGGACTGGGGCGCCGCGCACTGATCGGCGGCGGTCCGCGGGGCCGGCCGGGCCATGCCGCCCGCGCGGGGCGGCCGGCTCACTCCGATTCGCGCAGCCGGTTGGGCCGCAGTTCGCCGTGGCGGTCCAGGATGGGGTAGGCCGCCGCGTTGACCAGGCAGGCGTTCACCCCGCCCGCGTCGCGCAGGATTTCCAGGTAGAAGGCGCCGACGTCGGCGGCGTCGATGCGGCCGGTCTTGATGCGGTCCAGGTGGCGTTCGGCCGCCCGGGCCTCCAGGGCGCGGAAGTGTTCTTTCTCGAAGGCCAGCGCGCGGGCCGCCGCGCGGTCGCCCGAGACGAACAGGGCCGCGGCCTGGCGCAGGTTGCGCTGCAGCCGCTCCAGGACCTCGGCCAGTTCCGCCTGCTGCTCGGGGTCCAGCGTCCAGTGCTTCTTGTGCAGCCGGCCGGCGTGGCCCAGCAGGCCCATGCCGGACACGTCGGCGGCGTGGGCGATGTTCATGGAAAAGGTCAGGATGGACTTCAGGTACTGCGCGTCGTCGGCGCTGAGGCTTTCCTGGTCCTGGGTCGCCAGGTAGGCGGTCACCGACCGGTCCAGCTGGCTGATGGCGCCGTTCAGGTAGCGGGCCTGGCCGCCGGCCCGGGGGTCTTCGCGCAGCAGGGCCTGGCCGGTCAGCCGCAGCGACTCGCGCAGCAGGTCCGTCAGCCGCAGGGCCTCGCGGGCGGCCTGGCCCAGGGCCACGGCCGGGACTTCGCGGGCGGATTCGTCCAGGTACTGGGGGCGCGACGGATCGTGGGGGTCGACGCGTGGCGGCAGCAGCCGCTGCAGCAGCCGGGCGTAGGGCCGCAGCGCGGGCATGAAGCAGGCGGCCACCGCCAGGTTGAACAGCAGGTGGAAATTCGCCACGCCGTGCGCGGCGTCGCCCAGCGCCGCCATGATCGGGCCGGCCCAGGGCAGCAGGGCCAGGCCCAGCAGGCAGCCGGCGACGCGCGTGCCCAGGTTGCCCATGGGCACGCGGCGGGAAGCGGGGTTGCCGTCGCCGCCGCCTTCCAGGACCGGGTTGATGGCGGTGCCCAGGTTGGCGCCCAGCACCAGCGTATAGGCCAGTTCCGGCGGCACCAGGTCGTGGTGGGCGAGCGACATGATCAGCACGACCACGGCCACGCTGGAATGCGAGGCCCAGGTCAGCGCCGCGCTGGCCGCCAGGGCGATCACCGGCGCGCCGGCCAGGGCCAGCAGGGCGCTGCCCAGCAGGGGGGCGTTCTGCAGCGGCTCGAACAGCGTCACCAGTTCGTGCAGGGCCAGCAGCAGCAGGCCCAGGCCGACGAGGGCCCGTCCCAGGTCGCGGGCGCGGCCCGGTTCGTAGTGGCGGAACATCCAGACGCCGACGAGCACCAGGCCGGGCGCCAGGGCCGTCGGGTCGAAGGACAGCGCCTGGACGATCAGGGTGGTGCCGACGTTGGCGCCCAGCATGGCCGCCAGGCCCGGCACCAGGGGCACCAGCCCGTCCAGGGCGAAGCCGGTGATCATCAGGCCGGTGGCCGTGCTGCTCTGGATGGCGGCGGTGATCAGCAGCCCGGTGCCGAAGGCGCGCGGGGGCGATCCCATGGCGCGGCTCATCCACAGGCCGAGCGTTTTGCCGAAGGCCCGCTGCACGCCGGTCTGGACCATGTGCACGCCCCACAGCAGCAGGGCGACGAAGCCGCCGAAGGCGACCAGGACCTGGAGTTCGCGCACGTCCGGCCTTCCCGGGGCCGGCCTCAGGCCGCCTGCCGGCGCAGGGCCTCGATGCGCTGCTCGATGGGCGGGTGCGAGGCGAACAGGGCGCCGATGGCGCCGCCCGCGATGCCCGAGGCGGCGAAGGACTTGGGCAGTTCCCCGGCCTCGACCCCGCCCAGGCGGGCCAGCGCCCGGATCATGGGTTCGCGCGCGCCCAGCAGGCGGGCCGAGCCCGCGTCGGCGCGGAACTCGCGCCGGCGGGAGAACCAGGCGACGATGATCGAGGCCAGCACGCCGAAGAGGATTTCACAGACGAAGACGCTGGCGTAGTAGCCCATGCCGACGCCGCGTTCGTTCTTCAGCACGGCGCGGTCGATGAAATAGCCGACCAGGCGCGACAGGAAGATGACGAAGGTGTTGACCACGCCCTGGATCAGGGTGAGGGTCACCATGTCGCCGTTGGCGACGTGGGAGACCTCGTGGCCCAGCACGGCGGCGACTTCCTCCTCGGTCATGGACGAGAGCAGGCCGGTGGACACCGCCACCAGGGCGTCGTTGCGGAAGGCGCCCGTGGCGAAGGCATTGGGCGCGCCTTCGTAGATGGCGACCTCCGGGCGGCCGATGCCGGCCCGGTCGGCCAGCTGGTGCACGGTGGCGACCAGCCAGGCCTCGCGCTGGTCGCGCGGCCGCTGGGGATCGATGACCCGGGCGCCGGTGCTGGACTTGGCCATCCATTTGCTCATCAGCAGCGAGATGAACGAGCCCGTGAAGCCCAGCACCGCCGAGAACACCAGCAGCGCGGCCGGATCGATGCCGTTGGCCGTCAGGTAGCGGCCGACGCCCAGGAGATTCATGGTGATGCTGAGCACCAGCATGACCGCCATGTTGGTGACGAGGAACAGGATGATTCTTTTCATGTGGGGCGGGGCTCCGCAGGAAGGGAACGATGATGACCAAAGTGTATAGTATCGGCTTCCGGTTCGTATCCCTGTCTTTGGTGACGCATGCAGTCTTTGTGGATGTTGCTGGCCTGCGCCATGTTCGCCATGATGGGGGCCTTCGTGAAGGTCGCCGCCGACCTTGGCGCCACGCTGCCGGAAATCGTCCTGTTCCGGGGCATTCCTTCCGTCCTGCTGCTGTACTTCTGGGCGCGCTCCACGCGGCGCACGATCCGCCCGTCCAGCTGGCGCTTGCACATCTGGCGCAATCTCAGCGGCATCACGTCCATGTGGCTGGGCTTCTTCGCGCTGGCCCACCTGACCCTGCCCACGGCCGTCAGCCTGAACTACACGGCGCCGCTGTTCATCGCGGGCTGGATGCTGTTCTTCGGCGGCGCCCAGCGCGATCCGGTGCGCGTGCTGGCCGTGCTGGCGGGCTTCCTGGGGGTGCTGGGCGTGCTGCGCCCCAGCATCCAGCACGACCAGTGGCTCGCGGCCCTGATGGGGCTGGGGGCGGGCGGGCTGGCGGCGATCGCCATGATGCAGATCCGCCAGCTGGGCCAGGTCGGCGAGCCCGAATGGCGCACGGTGCTGCTGTTCTCCCTGGGGGTCTGCGCGAGCGGCCTGGGCGGCATCGCGCTGCAGGGCTGGCGCACGAGCGATCCCCTGGCCTTCCTGGCGCTGGTCGGGCTGGGCCTGGCGGGGCTGGTGGGCCAGCTGGCCATGACCCGGGCCTTCGGCTTGGGGTCTACCCTGTTGACGGCCGCGCTGCAGTACATGACCATCATCTTTGCCGCCCTGATCGGCGTCCTGTTCTGGGGCGACCGGCCGACGCCGCTGGCCTGGGCCGGCATGGCGCTGATCATCGGTTCCGGCCTGCTGTCGGTCTGGCGCACGTACACCGAGGCCCGCGCCCTGCGGGGCGACGGCCGTGCGGCGCGGCCCGAAGGCGCAGGCATTCCCACGAAGGAGGTAACCCCGTCATGACCGCATTGCTGATTCAGCCCGAGGCCCTGCGCGACCGCCTGGCCCGGCCGGGCTGCCTGGTCTTCGACGTGCGCCACGATCTGGCGGACCACCAGGCGGGCCGGCGGGCCTACGAATCGGGCCACGTGCCCGGGGCCCTGTACCTGGACCACGAAACCCAGCTGTGCGCCCTCAAGACCGGGCGCAACGGCCGCCATCCCCTGCCGGATCGCGCCGATTTCGCCGCCCTGATGCGGGCGCAGGGCCTGACGGCCCGCACCGACGTGGTGGTCTACGACGCCGACAACGCCATGTTCGCGGCGCACCTGTGGTGGATGCTGCGCTGGCTGGGGCACGAATCCGTCGCGGTCCTGGACGGGGGCTGGGCCGCCTGGCGGGCGGCCGGCGGGGCGGCCGAGTCCGGCGCGCGCGCGCCGTCCCTCAGCGAAGCCCAGGCGATCCAGGGGCTCGTGCCTTCGGGCAAGCCGTCCATGCCCGTCGTCGACGCCCGCGCCGTCCTGGCCAACCTGGACGAGCCGCGCTTCACGGTGCTGGACGCGCGCGCGCCCGAGCGCTTCAGCGGCGCGGTCGAGCCCATGGACCCGGTGGGGGGCCACATCCCGGGCGCCCTGAACCGGCCGTTCGCCTGCAACCTGGGGCCGGACGGACGCTTCAAGCCGGTCGGCGAACTGCGCGCGGAATTCGAGTCCCTGCTGGGCGACCGGCTGGACCACGGCATCGTCCACCAGTGCGGCTCGGGCATCACCGCCTGCCACAACCTGTTCGCCATGGAACTGGCCGGCCTGCGCGGCTCGGCCCTGTATCCGGGTTCCTGGAGCGAATGGTGCGCCGACGCCGCCCGCCCGGTGGCGCGCGGCTGAACCTGCGGGTTTCCCCGCCTCGCGCCTTGCAGGGCGCTCGGGCTCGGATTCGCCAGGCACGGATCAGTCCGCAAGGGGCTGGTCCGTGCCTGGGCTCATCATGCGGCGGTACCAGGCATGGAAATGCGCCATGCCGTCCTCCAGGGGGCTCTGGTAGGGACCGCATTCGCTTTCGCCGCGCTCCATCAGGGCGCGGCGCCCGGCGTCCATGCGCTCGCCGATCTCGTCGTCCTCGATCGCGGTTTCCAGGTAGGCCGCGCGCTGGGCCTCGATGAACTCGCGCTCGAAGGCGACGATCTCCTCGGGGTAGTAGAACTCGATCACGTTGACGGTTTCCTGGGGGCTGACGGGATGCAGCGTGGACAGCACCAGGACGTGGGGATAGAGCTCGATCATGTGGGTGGGGAAATACGTCACCCAGACCGCCCCGAAATCGGGCGCCTCGCCCGACCGGTACTGCAGCAGGCGGTCATGCCACTGGCGGTAGACGTCGGTGCCCGGCTGGCCCAGGGCCTGGTGGACGCCGACCCGCTGCATGCTGTGGAATTCGCCGAATTCCCATTCCAGGTCGTCGCAGGTGACGAAGCGCCCCAGGCCCGGATGGAAGGGGCCGACGTGGTAGTCCTCCAGGTAGACCTCGATGAAGGTCTTCCAGTTGTAATGGCAGGGGTGGACTTCCACGTGATCCAGCACGTAGTCCGAGAAATCGAATTCCGGCCGCGCGAACAGGCCGCCGATGTCGCCCCGGGGATCGCGCGCGCCCTCGAACAGCAGGCCGTGGCAGTCGCGCAGGGGGAATTCCCGCAGCCGCAGGTCCGGTTTCTCGGGGAACAGCGGGGCGTTCAGCAGCCGGCCCCGCGTGTCGTAGCTCCATTGGTGGATGGGGCACAGGATGCGTCCGCCCGTGCTGCACAGGTTTCCGGCCGCGCAATCGGCGTCGCGGCCGTCCTGGCTGCCCAGCATCAGGGCCTGGCGGTGGCGGCAGACGTTCGACAGCAGGCGCACGTCGGTCCGGTCGCGCAGCAGGGCCCGCCCGCCGCCCTCGTGGGCCAGGGTGCGCCAGTCGCCGGGATTCGGCACCATTTTTTCGTGCCCCACGTAGCGCGCGCTGCGTTCGAAGATGTGACTGCGTTCCCGCGCCAGGATGGCCGGGTCGAAATAGTGCTGGACCGGAAGCTGGCTGGCCAGATCCGCGCCGGAAGGGATGTAAGGGTTGGTCATTGGTTCCCCCCGCAAGAATGAAACCGTCCGGGGCGCCGTCCGCCGGGCGTCCCGGCGCCGGCGATCCTGGCGGGCGGGGCGGGGGAGGGACGGCGGCCGGATCGGCGCGAAGAAAAACGCCCGAGCCGGCCGGTCGCATGGCGCGACCGGACCGCATGGCCCCGGCACGGCGCGAAGTCCGGTCCGGGACAGGGGACGAAATTGTACCCCACCCCGGAACGGGGATGGGGCGGGACGGTTTCATGGTCCGGCGGGGTTCCCGTACAATCCAGTCTGGAATGCTCAGATGAAACCCATGGTCAACGATCAAACCCCGCCGCCGGACCGCGCGCCCCGGTCCGCCGATCCATTGCCCCAGGACTTCGAGACGGCGCTGGCCGAGCTCGAATCCCTGGCCGGCCGCATGAACGACGGCGACCTGGGCCTGGACGAATCCATCGCCCTGTATCAGCGCGGCGTGGCGCTGGCCCAGGTGTGCCAGCGGCGGCTGGAGGCCGTCGAACAGCAGGTCCAGGTGCTCCAGGGCCTGCTGCTCCAGCCTTTCGACGACGCCGCGGCGCGGGACGCGACATGAGCGCAGCAGTGGGGAATTTCGACGCCTGGCTGCGCGACCGGGTGGACCATGTCGCGGCGGTGCTCGACGAACTGCTGCCGCCCGTCCAGGACGATCCCGCGCGCCTGCACGAGGCCATGCGCTACGCCGTCCTCGGGCCGGGCAAGCGGGTGCGGGCCGCCCTGGTCTACGCGGCCGGCGAGGCCAGCCGCGCCTCGAACGGGACGGCCGCCGCCCAGGACCTGGCGCTGGACGCCGCCGCCGCCGCCGTGGAACTGATCCACGCCTATTCGCTGATCCACGACGACCTGCCCTGCATGGACGACGACGACCTGCGGCGCGGCCGGCCCACCGTGCATCGCCGGTTCGACGACGAGGCCCTGGCCATGCTGGCCGGGGACGCGCTGCAGCCGCTGGCCTTCGACTGCCTGGCGCAGATGCCCATCGCGCCGGCCCTGACCGTCCAGGCGGTCCAGCTGCTGGCCCGCGCGGCGGGCAGCGACGGCATGGTCGGCGGCCAGGCCATCGACTGCGCCAGCGTCGGCCAGGCGCTGCCCATCGAGGCATTGCAGCACATGCACCGCATGAAGACCGGCGCGCTGCTGGAAGCCAGCGTGCTGCTGGGCGGGGTGGTGGCCGGGGCCAGCAGCACGGCGCGCGCCGGCCTGGAATCCTACGCCTCGGCCATGGGCCTGGCCTTCCAGGTGGTGGACGACATCCTGGACGTGACCGCCGATTCGGCCACCCTGGGCAAGACCGCCGGCAAGGACGCCGCCCAGGGCAAGCCGACCTACGTGTCCATCATGGGGCTGGACGGCTCGCGCGAACTGCTGGCCAGCCTGCGCGAACAGGCCTGCGCCGCGCTGCTGCCGCTGGGGCCGTCGGCCTGCCGCCTGCGCGAGCTGGCCGACTACATCATCGGCCGGTCCCACTAGATTCAAGGCATCATGACTAGACTACTGGAAGGCATCCAATCGCCGGAGGACCTGCGCCGGCTGGACCGTCGGGACCTCAAGGAACTGGCCGTCGAACTGCGGGCGTTCGTGCTGGACTCCGTGTCGCGCACCGGGGGGCACCTGTCCTCGAACCTGGGCACGGTCGAGCTCACCCTGGCGCTGCACTACGCGTTCGACACGCCCGACGACCGGCTGGTCTGGGACGTGGGCCACCAGTCCTATCCGCACAAGATCCTGACCGGGCGCCGCGAGGCCATGTCCGGCCTGCGCCAGCGGGGCGGGATCTCCGGCTTCCCGAAACGCGCGGAATCGCCGTACGACGCCTTCGGCACGGCGCACTCCTCGACCTCGATCTCCGCCGCGCTGGGCATGGCGGTGGCTTCGCGCAATGCCGGCGTCGACCGCCAGCACATCGCCGTGATCGGCGACGGGGCCATGACGGCCGGCATGGCCTTCGAGGCCCTGAACAACGCCGGCGTCACGCCCGACGTGAACCTGCTGGTCGTGCTGAACGACAACGACATGTCGATCTCGCCCCCGGTGGGCGCGCTGAACTACTACTTCGCCCGCCTGCTGTCGGGCCAGTTCTACGCCCACGCCAAGAACATGGGGCGGGCCGTGCTGCAGCACGTGCCGCCCGTGCTGGCGCTGGCGCGCAAGCTGGAAGGCCACGCCAAGGGCATGCTGTCGCCGGCCACCCTGTTCGAGGAGCTGGGCTTCAACTACATGGGCCCGATCGACGGCCACGACCTGGACGTGCTGATCCCCACCCTGGAAAACCTGCGCCGGCTCGGCGGCCTGCAGTTCCTGCACGTCGTGACGCGCAAGGGCCAGGGCTATAAGCTGGCCGAGGCCGATCCGGTCCTGTACCACGGCCCGGGCAAATTCGATCCCTCGGTCGGCATCCAGAAGCCCGCCGCGCCCGCGCGCCGGTCCTTCACCCAGGTCTTCGGCGCCTGGCTGTGCGACATGGCCGCCGCCGACAAGCGCCTGGTCGGCATCACGCCGGCCATGCGCGAGGGCAGCGGCCTGGTCGAATTCGAGCGCCGCTTCCCGCAGCGCTATTTCGACGTCGGCATCGCCGAGCAGCACGCGGTGACCTTCGCCGCCGGCCTGGCCTGCGAAGGCTGCAAGCCCGTGGTGGCCATCTATTCCACCTTCCTGCAGCGCGGCTACGACCAGCTGATCCACGACGTGGCCCTGCAGAACCTGGACGTGACCTTCGCCCTGGACCGGGCCGGCATCGTCGGCGCCGACGGGGCGACCCACGCCGGCAACTACGACATCGCCTACCTGCGCTGCATCCCCAACCTGGTGATCGCCACGCCCTCGGACGAGCGCGAGGCCCGGCTGCTGCTCAACACCTGCTTCCTCCATCCCGGGCCGGCCTCGGTCCGCTACCCGCGCGGCGCCGGTTGCGGCGCCGAGCCGGGCGACAGCCTGGACCCGGTGGAGATCGGCCGTGCCGTGGTGCGCCGCGAGGGCCGGGACGTCGCGCTGCTGGTGTTCGGCACCCTGCTGCCCGAGGCCGCGCGCGCGGCCGAATCGCTGGACGCCACGCTGGTGGACATGCGCTTCGTCAAGCCGCTGGACGAGGCGCTGCTGCGGCGCCTGGCCGACAGCCACGACCTCTTCGTCACGGTCGAGGAGGGCGCCGTCATGGGCGGCGCGGGCAGCGCCGTGGCCGAATGGCTGAACCGGGAAGCGATCGTCCGCCCGATCCTGCAGCTGGGCCTGCCGGATGAATTCATCGATCATGGGGACCAGAAGGCCATCCTCGCCGGACTCGGCCTGGACGCCGACGGAATCGAGGCGTCGATACGCCAGCGCTTGAAAAGGAATGCTTCATGAACACCCTGCTGGAACCGGTGGCGATGGCGATGCCGGACGTGCAAAGCGGACCGGACACGCGCCGGATCGCCATCCAGCGGGTGGGCGTGCGCGGCGTGCGCCACCCCCTGCTGGTGTCGGCCGGCGCCGGCCAGCCCCAGGCGACCGTCGCCGACTGGGAAATGACCGTGGCGCTGCCGGCCGACGAGAAAGGCACGCACATGTCGCGCTTCATCGCCCTGCTGGAATCGCATCGCGCCCAGCCGATGACGCCGGCGGCCCTGTGCGCCCTGGCGCAGTCCATGCTGGACCTGCTGCATGCCGACGCGGGCGACGTGTCGGCGGGCTTTCCCTATTTCATCGAGAAGCCCGCGCCGGTGTCGGGCGTGCGCAGCCTGATGGACTACCAGGTCCGCTGGTCCGTGCGTGCCCGCCGGAGCGAGGTGCCGCGCTTTTGCCTGTCCGTCCAGGTGCCGGTGACCAGCCTGTGCCCCTGCTCGAAGGCGATTTCGGAATACGGCGCCCACAACCAGCGCTCGCACGTCAGCGTGGACCTGGAATACGATGCGCCCCAGGCCGTCGACCTGGACGCGCTGATCCGCGGCGTGGAAACGCAGGCCTCGTGCGAGCTGTGGGGGCTGCTCAAGCGCGCCGACGAGAAGTTCGTCACCGAGCGCGCCTACGAGAACCCGAAATTCGTCGAGGACCTGGTGCGCGACGTGGCGGTGATGCTGCGGCGCCTGCCCGGTGTGGCGACCTACCAGGTCACGGCGGAGAACTTCGAGTCGATCCACAACCATTCCGCCTACGCGGTGGTGCGCAGCGCCTGATCCGCCCGCGCAGGGCCGTGCGTGCGCGCCGAGCGGCGCCCCGGACCGGATCTTCCGGAAGATCCCGGGAATGTGCTAGAATGCCGGGTTACTTGCTCGACCGTGCCTGTGGCATGCCGTTTCCTGGCGTGTCCATGGGGTCCCTTGGCGGGATTCCCATCGTGCCGGCGGGCTGTCTGTCAACATCGCAGATATCCACAAGGAGTCTTACATGCGCCACTACGAAGTAGTGTTCATCGTGCATCCCGATCAGAGCGAGCAGGTGCCCGCCATGATCGAGCGCTACCAGGCCATGGTCACCAGCAATGGCGGCCAGATCCACCGCGTCGAGGACTGGGGCCGCCGCCAGCTGGCCTACCCGATCCAGAAGCTCGTCAAGGCCCACTACGTGTGCTTCAACATCGAGTGCGGCCAGGCCGCCCTGGACGAACTCGAGCACTCGTTCCGCTACAACGACGCGATCCTGCGCCACCTGTTCGTCAAGACCAAGCACGCTCACACCGAACCGTCGATCATGATGAAGTCGGTCGAGCGCGAGGAAGCCCGCAAGGCGACCGCCACCGAGTCCACGAATTCCTGATCCGGAGCCCGCGCATTCCGTGAACCGGGTCGAAATCGCAGCGCGCGTGGCCGAGGCCGAGCCGCTGCGCCACACGCCGGCGGGCACGCCGGTGCTGCGGCTCCGGATGGCACACGAATCCGAGGTCCTGGAAGCCGGATCCCCCCGCACCGTCCGCATGGAACTGCAGGCGGTGGCCCTGGGGGACGTGGCCCGGGAACTGGCCCAGGCGCCGACCGGCGCACTGATCCAGGCCACCGGATTCCTGGCGCCCCTCCGGCAGGGTTCGGACCGGCTGGTGTTCCACATCCAGCGGATCGCGCAGGCACACTGAATGAACATGCCGGGCATGGCCCGGCCACAGAGAAAGGCAACCATCATGGCTTACTTCAAGAAAACCAAGGAAAAGCGCAAGTTCGGGCAACAGAATCCGCTGTTCAAGCGCCGCAAGTTCTGCCGCTTCACCGTCGCCAAGGTCGAAGAGATCGACTACAAGGATCTGGACACCCTGCGCGACTTCATCCAGGAAAACGGCAAGATCATCCCGGCCCGCCTGACCGGCACCAAGGCGCACTACCAGCGCCAGCTGGACACCGCCATCAAGCGCGCGCGCTTCCTGGCCCTGTTGCCGTACACCGACAACCACAACTGATCCGAGGTCTCCCGTCATGCAAGTCATTCTGCTTGAAAAAGTCGTCAATCTCGGCAACCTGGGCGATGTGGTCCGCGTGCGCGACGGCTATGCCCGCAACTACCTGATCCCCCAGAAGATCGCCCGCCGCGCGACCGACGCCGCCCTGAAGGAATTCGAGGCCCGCCGCGCCGAACTGGAAAAGCACCAGGCCGAAAAGCTGGCCGCGGCCCAGGCCGTCGGCGAAAAGCTGTCCGGCTACGTGCTGACCATCAGCCAGAAGGCCGGCGTCGACGGCCGCCTGTTCGGCTCGGTCACCAACATGGACGTGGCCGCCGCGCTGCAGGCCGCCGGCTTCGCCGACGTGCACAAGGCCCAGGTCCGCATGCCGGACGGCGCCATCAAGACCGTGGGCGAGTTCCCGCTGCAGGTCGCGCTGCACGCCGACGTGGTGGCCGACATCTCGGTCACCGTGCAGGGCGAAATGGCCTGAGGCACCGCATCGCCGCGCACCATTCCTCGTGGTAAGGTAGGAATGGCGCGGCGCCGCAGGAAGGGGTCGGCGTATCGCCGGCCCTTTTTCATTTTTGATCTCGAGGACAGGATTTGGAAATCGAAGCCGACGCGCAACTGGACTATCTGCGTGTGCCGCCGCATTCCATCGAGGCCGAACAGTCGGTGCTGGGGGGCCTGCTGCTGGACAACGCGGCCTTCGACCGGGTCGCGGACGTCCTCACCGAGGATGACTTCTACCGTTTCGACCACCGCCTGGTCTGGCAGCACATCACCCGGCTGGTGGGCCTGGCGCGGCCGGCCGACGTCGTCACGGTCCACGAATCCCTGGCCACGGCCGGCAAGGCCGACGAATGCGGCGGCCTGCCGTACCTGAACGCCCTGGCGCACAACACGCCCTCGGCCGCGAACATCCGCCGCTACGCGGAGATCGTGCGCGAGCGGTCCATGCTGCGCAAGCTGGTCTCGATCGCCGACGAGATTTCCTCGGCCGCCTTCAATCCCCAGGGCAAGGAAGCCCGGCAGATCCTCGACGAGGCCGAATCCCGCGTCTTCCAGATCGCCCAGGAAGGCGCGCGCGGCATGGCCGGCTTCCAGGAAATCCGTCCGCTGCTGGCCCAGGTGGTCGAACGCATCGACGAGCTCTATCACCGCGAGGGCGATTCCGACGTGACCGGGGTGCCGACCGGCTTCAACGACCTGGACCGCATGACCTCGGGACTGCAGCCGGGCGACCTGGTGATCGTGGCCGGGCGGCCTTCCATGGGCAAGACCTCCTTTTCCATGAACATCGGCGAGCACGTCGCCATCGAGCAGGGCCTGCCGGTGGCCGTGTTTTCCATGGAAATGGGCGCGGTGCAGCTGGCCATGCGCATGATCGGCTCGGTGGGCATGCTGGACCAGCACCGCATGCGCACCGGCAAGCTGAACCAGGACGACTGGCCGCGCCTGACCCACGCGGTGCAGAAGGTCGAGGAAGCCCAGATCTACATCGACGAGACGCCCGCGCTGACGGCCATGGAACTGCGCGCGCGCGCCCGGCGGCTGTCGCGCCAGTGCGGCCAGCTGGGGCTGATCATCATCGACTATATCCAGCTGATGTCCGGCAACGGCGGCGAGAACCGCGCCACGGAAATCTCCGAGATCAGCCGGTCCCTGAAAGGCCTGGCCAAGGAATTGAACTGCCCGGTGATCGCCCTGTCGCAGCTGAACCGCAGCCTGGAGCAGCGCCCCAACAAGCGGCCCGTCATGAGCGACCTGCGCGAATCCGGGGCCATCGAGCAGGACGCCGACGTGATCATCTTCATCTACCGCGACGAGGTCTACAACCCCGATTCGCCGGACAAGGGCACGGCCGAGATCATCATCGGCAAGCAGCGTAACGGCCCCATCGGCACGGTGCGCCTGACCTTCCAGGGCTCCAGCACCCGCTTCCTGAATTTCTCGGCCGCGCCGGGATTTTAAGGGCCGTCAGGCCGCGGTCATTTTCAAGGCCATGCGCACGGCCGCGCGCAGCGAGGCCGGGTCGGCGAGGCCGCGTCCGGCGATGTCGAAGGCCGTGCCGTGGTCCACGCTGGTGCGCACGAAAGGCAGGCCCACGGTCACGTTCACGCCTTCGTCCAGGCCCAGGTATTTCACCGGAATCAGGCCCTGGTCGTGGTACTGGGCGACCACGATGTCGAATTCCCCCCGTCGGGCGCGCATGAACACGGTATCGCCCGGCCAGGGGCCGCTGGCGTCCAGGCCCTCGGCCCGCGCGGCGGCGATGGCCGGCGCGATGTGGCGGGCTTCCTCGTCGCCGAAGGCGCCGCCTTCGCCCGCGTGCGGGTTCAGCCCCGCCACGGCGATGCGCGGCCGGTCGATGCCCGCCTGGCGGCAGGCCCGCTGCGCCAGGCGGATGGCGCGCAGTTCCGCTTCGGGGCTGAGCGCCGCGGGCACCCGGGACAGGGCGATGTGGATGGTCACCAGCAGCACGCGCAGTTCGTCGTTGGCCAGCATCATGGCGTAGTCCGCCGTGCCGGTGCGCCGCGCCAGGATTTCGGTGTGGCCCGGGAAATCGATGCCGGCCGCGTGCAGCGCGCCCTTGTGCAGGGGCGCCGTCACCAGCGCCCGCACCCGGCCGGCCAGGGCGTCGTCGATGGCATGGCACAGGTATTCGTAGGCGCCGCGCCCGGCGCGCGGGTCTTCACGGCCCCAGGGCAGGTCGGCCGGCAGCGCGTCCCAGCGGTTCAGCACGCCGATCACGCCGCCCGTGGCGCCCGCGCCGGGGGTGTCCAGGGAGCGGACCTCCAGGCGGCCGTCCAGCCCCAGCGCCCGGCAGGCGCGCCGCAGGGCGCCCGCGTCGCCGTAGACCACGGCGGGGTGGGGCAGGCCTTCCGCGAACAGGCGCGCGATCAGTTCCGGGCCGACGCCCGCGGCGTCCCCCAGCGTGAAGGCCAGGGGCGCGCCGGCGGGCGCCGGCGGGATGCCGGGATCAGAGGGCGTCGCTGGCATAGTCGGCCAGCCGGGACCGTTCGCCGCGCTGCAGGGTGATGTGGCCGGCGTGCGGCCAGCCCTTGAACCGGTCCACCACGTAGGTCAGCCCCGAGCTGCCTTCGGTGAGGTAGGGCGTGTCGATCTGGGCGATGTTGCCCAGGCAGACGATCTTGGTGCCGGGACCCGCGCGGGTGACCAGGGTCTTCATCTGCTTGGGCGTCAGGTTCTGGGCCTCGTCGATGATCAGGAACTTGTTGAGGAAGGTGCGGCCGCGCATGAAGTTCATGGACTTGACCTTGATGCGGGAACGGATCAGGTCCATGGCGGGCGTCTTGTTCCAGTCCTGGCCGCCGCCGTTGCCGGAGACGCCGAGCGCGCCCGCCGCCCCCTGGTGCAGGACTTCCAGGTTGTCCTCCAGCGCGCCCATCCAGGGCAGCATCTTTTCCTCTTCCGTGCCCGGCAGGAAGCCGATGTCGTCGCCCACCGGCACGGTGGCGCGGGTGATGATGATCTCGGTGTAGCGCTTGGTCTCGAAGGTCTGGGCCAGGCCGCTGGCCAGGGCCAGCAGGGTCTTGCCGGTGCCCGCCTGTCCCAGCAGCGACACGAAATCGATGTCCGGGTTCATCAGCAGGTTCAGGGCGAAGTTCTGTTCGCGGTTGCGCGTGGTGACGCCCCAGACGCTGTTCTTGGCGTGGCTGAAGTCGCGCAGGGTGGACAGCACGGCGCTCTTGCCGGTGACCTCGCGCACCTGGGCGTACAGCGGCATCTCGCCTTCGTAGTAGACGAACTCGTTGACGATGAACTGGCCGCACAGCGGCCCTCGCACGCGGTACCAGGTCAGGCCGTTCTGCTGCCAGGACTCGATGTCCTTGCCGTGCTTGTTCCAGAAGTTTTCCGGCAGCGGCATGACGCCGTCGTAGAGCAGGTCGGAGTCGTCCAGGACGTGGTCGTTCAGGTAGTCCTCGGCCGGCAGGCCCAGCGCCCGCGCCTTCAGGCGCATGTTGATGTCCTTGGACACCAGCACGACCTCGCGCTTGGGGTTTTCCTGGCATAGCCCGTGGACGATGCCCAGGATGACGTTGTCCGCCTTGCCCATGGGCAGTTCCAGGGGCAGGTGCGTGTCGGTGGGGCGGGTCTGGAAATACAGCGAGCCCAGGGCGTCGGCGTTGCCCAGCGCGTCCAGCGGCACGCCCTTGGACAGGTCGGCCGCGCCGATCAGCTGGTCCAGGTGGCGGCTGACCTGGCGGGCGTTGCGCGCGACCTCGGACATGCCTTTCTTCTGGTGGTCGAGCTCTTCGAGTACGATCATGGGCAGGAAGACGTCGTGCTCGGCGAAGCGGAACAGGGACGAGGAATCGTGCAGCAGCACGTTGGTGTCCAGCACGAACAGCTTGCGCTGCGAGACCGGCAGGCGTTTCGGGCGCGCGCGGGCGGCGGCCGGCGCGGGTGCGGCCTTGACGGCCGGCGCCGGGACGGGCGCGGCGGGGCGGGCGGGCGCCGGTGCCGGTGCCGGCGCTGGCGGGGCCGCGCGGCCGGCGGACCTGGACAGGATCGCCGCGACCGGGCGGGCCTTCGCCCCGCGTGCGCGGGGCGCGTCGAGGGAGGGGTCGAGCGCCGGGCCGGGCACGGCGCGGACCGGGGACGCTTCGGGCGGCGCGGTCCGGGCGGCGGTTTCGACGGTGTCGCCCGGGCGGGTCGGCGGTTTTGGAAGGGGCATGCAGGCTCCTGGAGGAGGCCGCGTTCAGGCGGCCAGGTTTTGCGCGGCTTGCAGGACTTCGTCGGCGTGGCCGGGAACGCTCACGCCGCGCCATTCCTGGACCAGGACGCCCTGGCGGTCGACCAGGAAGGTGCTGCGCTCGACGCCGCGCACCTGCTTGCCGTACATGTTCTTCTGCTTCATGACGCCGAACAGGGCGCACAGGGCCTCGTCGGGGTCGGCGATCAGGGGGAAGGACAGGGACTGCTTGTCGGTGAAGTTCTGGTGGGATTTTATCGAGTCGCGGGAAATGCCGAAGACCTCGCAGCCCAGGGCCTGGAACTGCGCGTGGCGGTCGCGGAAGTCCTGGGCCTCGACGGTGCAGCCCGGGGTGTTGTCCTTGGGGTAGAAATACAGGACGAAGGGCTTGCCCCGCAGCGCGGCGGAATCGAAGGGGCCGTGGGTGGTCTCGGCGGTGAGCGGCGGCAGCGGGCGGCCGATGGCGACTGTGGTCATGAGGGGTCTCCTGGTAGCAACAGGGCCAGCACGCGCCGTTCCTCGGACATGAGAATGTTGTAGGTCCGGGCGGCGGCCTGGGTGGTCATGGTTTCGACGCCGATCCCCAGCGCCAGCAGCGGGCGCAGCACGTCGGGGCTCAGGAAGGTCTGGCGCGGGCCGGTGCCGATCAGCAGGACTTCAGGCGCGTCGGCGGGCAGTTCGGCCGCGGGGGCTTCGTCGTCGAGGAAGGCCAGGGGATCGCGGGCGGCCGGCTTCAGGCCGACCAGTTCCTGGAGGAAGGCGGCGTCGATGTCGGCGGCGGCGCGCAGGGCGAGGCCGCAGACCGGGCCTTCGGGGGCGAAGCAGATGGCGCTGTCGTAGCGGACCCGATTGATTTCCAGGAAGCCGTCGCCGTAGGCGGTGACGGTGTTGAGCGCGGGATTCAGGTCTTTTTGCAATAGCACGGGCAAGCTCCGGTGTTCCCGTGATGATAGCGCAATCGTGTGACACGCTTTGCGCGTGCGGGCCGGGTTGCGTGCGCGTCCATCGCGCGCGTGTCCGATGTTCAGCGCGCGCATTGTCAAAGCATCCATTTGCGAGTCGCGGACGCATGAGATAGATTATCGAGTTTGCTGCACCGCATCCATCCGCACGACTCCAGCCCACCTGCCGAGGACCATCATGACGAGCTTTCCGCGCATCGAGCGCCTGCCCCCCTACGTGTTCAACATCACCGGGGAACTCAAGATGGCCGCACGCCGGCGCGGCGAGGACATCATCGACATGTCCATGGGCAATCCGGACGGCCCCACGCCGCAGCATATCGTCGACAAGCTGGTGGAAGTCGCCCGCCGCCCGGACACCCACGGCTATTCGGTGTCCAAGGGCATTCCGCGCCTGCGCCGGGCGATCTCGACCTGGTACGAACGCCGCTACGGGGTGGACATCGATCCGGATTCGGAAGCGATCGTCTCCATCGGCTCCAAGGAAGGCCTGGCCCACCTGATGCTGGCCACGCTGGACCGGGGCGACACGGTCCTGGTGCCCAACCCCAGCTACCCGATCCACATCTACGGCGCGGTGATCGCCGGCGCGAACATCCGCTCGGTGCCGATGACGCCCGGCCTGGACTTCTTCGAGGAGATCGAGCGCGCGGTGCGCGAGACCATCCCCAAGCCCAAGATGATGATCCTGGGCTTTCCCAGCAACCCCACGGCCCAGTGCGTGGAACTGTCCTTCTTCGAGCGCATCGTGGCCCTGGCGCGCGAACACGGCATCCTGGTGGTGCACGACCTGGCCTACGCCGACATCACCTTCGACGGCTACGTGGCGCCGTCCATCATGCAGGTGCCCGGCGCGCGCGACGTGGCGGTGGAATTCTTCACCATGAGCAAGAGCTACAACATGGCCGGCTGGCGCATCGGCTTCATGGTGGGCAACCGCGAACTGGTCAACGCGCTGGCGCGCATCAAGAGCTACCACGACTACGGCACCTTCACGCCCATCCAGGTGGCCGCCATCGCCGCCCTGGAAGGCCCCCAGGACTGCGTGTCCGAGGTCGTCGAGCAATACCGCAGCCGCCGCGACGTGCTGGCGCGCGGGCTGCACGAGGCCGGCTGGATGGTGGACGTGCCCAAGGCGTCCATGTACATCTGGGCGCGCATTCCCGAGCCCTACCGCGCCCAGGGTTCGCTGGAATTCTCCAAGCGCCTGCTGGCCGACGCCAAGGTCGCCGTGTCCCCCGGGATCGGCTTCGGCGAATACGGCGACGAATACGTGCGCTTCGCCCTGATCGAGAACGAGCAGCGCACCCGCCAGGCGGTGCGTGGCATCAAGGACATGTTCCGCAAGGACGGGCTGCTGAAATGAAGCCGATCCGCGTAGGTTTGCTCGGACTGGGCGTCGTCGGCGGCGGGGTCTGGACGGTCCTGGCCCAGAACGGCGGTGAGATCGCCCGGCGCGCCGGGCGGCGCATCGAGGTCGCCGCCGTGGCCGTGCGCGACGTGGCCAAGGCGCGCGCGCTGGTGGGGCCGGACGTGGCCGTCACCACCGACGGCATGTCCCTGGCGCGGGATCCGGACATCGACATCATCGTCGAACTGATGGGCGGCGACACGGTGGCCCGCGACTGCATCCTGGAAGCCATCGCCCAGGGCAAGCACGTGGTCACGGCCAACAAGGCCCTGCTGGCCGTGCACGGCAACGAGATCTTCGCCGCCGCCCAGGCGCGCGGCGTGATGGTCGCCTTCGAGGCCGCCGTGGCCGGCGGCATCCCCATCATCAAGGCGATCCGCGAAGGCCTGACGGCCAACCGCATCCAGTGGCTGGCCGGGATCATCAACGGCACGACCAACTTCATCCTGTCGGAAATGCGCCAGCGCGGCCTGCCGTTCGACGCCGTGCTCGCCGAGGCCCAGCGCCTGGGCTACGCCGAGGCCGACCCCACCTTCGACATCGAGGGCGTGGACGCGGCCCACAAACTGACGCTGCTGGCCTCGCTGGCCTTCGGCATCCCGGTGCAGTTCGACAAGGCCCACATCGAGGGCATTTCCCGCCTGTCCTCCGAGGACATCGTCCACGCGGAACGCCTGGGCTACCGCATCAAGCTGCTGGGCATCACCCGCCGCCGGCCGGAAGGCATCGAGCTGCGGGTCCATCCCGCCCTGGTGCCCGACCACTGCCTGCTGGCCAACGTGGAAGGCGCCATGAACGCCGTGCTGGTGCGCGGCGACGCGGTCGGCCCCTCGCTGTACTACGGCCAGGGCGCGGGCGCCCTGCCCACGGCCTCGGCCGTGGTGGCCGACCTGGTCGACGTGACCCGCCTGCAGATGGCCGATCCGGAGCACCGGGTGCCGCACCTGGCCTTCCAGCCCGACGCCATGGCCGACATCCCCGTGCTGCCCATGGCGGACGTCCGCACCAGCTTCTACCTGCGCCTGCGGGTCGACGACCGGCCCGGCGTGCTGGCCGACCTGGCGCGCGTGCTGTCGGACGCCGGCATCTCGGTGGGCTCGATGTTCCAGCAGCCCCACGGCGAGCATCAGGCCGACATCATCTTCCTCACCCACGAAGCGCGCGAGGGCGACGTGGACCAGGCCCTGCGCACGATCCAGGGCCTGCCTTTCGTGCGTTCGGACGTGACCCGCCTGCGCGTGGAGAACATCACGTGAAATACCTGTCCACCCGGGGCGGCATGGCGCCCCAGCCCTTCTGCGACATCCTGCTCGAAGGCCTGGCGCCCGACGGCGGCCTGACGCTGCCCGAAACCCTGCCGAAGCTGGACGCGGCCACCCTGGAATCCTGGCGCGGGCTGGACTACGCCGACCTGGCGGCCCGCGTGCTGGGCCTGTTCATCGACGACATCGCGCCCGACGAGCTGTCCCGCATGACGCACGCGGCCTACGCGTCCGACGTGTTTCCGCGCATCGCGCCGGTCAAGCCGCTGCGCCCGGGCCTGTCGCTGCTGGGCCTGTCCGAAGGCCCGACGCTGGCCTTCAAGGACATGGCCATGCAGTTCCTGGGCCAGGTCTTCGAATACGTGCTGGCGCGGCGCGGCCAGACGCTCAACATCCTGGGCGCCACGTCCGGCGACACCGGCTCGGCGGCGGAATACGCGCTGCGCGGCAAGCGCGGCGTGGCCGTGTTCATGCTGTCCCCCCACGGACGCATGAGTGCCTTCCAGCGCGCCCAGATGTATTCGCTGCAGGACGCCAACATCCACAACATCGCCGTGCGCGGCGTGTTCGACGAATGCCAGGACATCGTCAAGGCGCTGGCCGGCGACCTGGACTTCAAGAGCGCCCACCGCCTGGGCGCCGTCAATTCCATCAACTGGGCGCGCATCGCCGCCCAGGTGGTGTACTACGTCTGGGGCTGGCTGCGGGCCACGCAGGGACCCGGCCAGCCGGTGTCCTTCGCCGTGCCCTCGGGCAATTTCGGCAACATCCTGGCCGGCCACATCGCGCGCGAAATGGGCGTGCCGATCCGCCGCCTGGTGCTGGCCACCAACGAAAACAACGTGCTGGAGGAATTCTTCCGCACCGGCGTCTACCGGCCGCGCGCGGCCAGCCAGACGCACGCCACCTCCAGCCCGTCCATGGACATTTCGCGGGCCTCGAATTTCGAGCGCTTTGTCTTCGACCTGGTGGGCCGCGATCCGGCCCGGGTCCGGGCGCTGATGGATACTTTGCGCGCCACCGGGCAGTTCGACCTGTCCGATCTGCGGTCCGAGTTCACGGCACGCTACGGCTTCGTGGCGGGCGCCAGTACCCACGCCGATCGTCTGCGCACCATCCGCGACATCCGCCGCGAGACCGGCGTGCTGATCGATCCGCACACGGCCGACGGGGTGAAGGTCGCCCTGGAGCACCTGGAGGACGGCGTGCCCATGCTGGTGCTGGAAACGGCCCTGCCGGCGAAGTTCGCCGAGACGATCGTCGAGGCCACCGGCGAGGCGCCGGAAGTCCCGGCCGCGCTGCGGGATCTGGATCAACTGCCCCAGCGTGTCGAGGTCATGGACTGCGATGCTCAGTTGGTGGCGGAGTATGTGCGGCGGCATGCGCTGTAGTTTTCTTGGCTGGGGTTTTTGAGACCTCGGCCGCCGGACACCCCCGATCGGAACAGGCTTCGAACAGTCCCGATCGGGGGTGTCCACCGTCCTGCCGCGTGATGTTGCATTGTCGTGCTTGCCGTCGTTAAGCCGCCCGATAAGTCTGCAAGTGAATACTGGTCTCCGACTGGCTGATGCCGCGGATCAGGCGGATGCGCTCCAGCACCTGGGACAGTTCTTGTAGATCACTTGCGCGTAATTCGGCCAGCAGGTCCCAGCGGCCGTTGGTGTCGTGCAGGGTGGCCACGCCCGGTTCCCCCAGCAGGCTGGCGATCACGGCGCGGGCCTCGTTGCCCTCGACGGCGATGCCCATCCAGGCGCGGATGGTCTGCGGCTCCGCGTCCGGGCGCAGGCGCACCGTATACCCCACGATCAGTCCGGCGTCCTCCAGCCGGCGCATGCGCTGGGTGACCGTGCCGCGCGCCACGCCCAGCTTCCGCGCCAGGGTCGCCACGCTGGCGCGGGCGTTGCCGCGCAGCAGGCCGATCAGGGCCAGGTCGGTGGAATCCATGGCGGCATCCTCCATTCTGTCCAGTCTTGCTTGTCATTCTGACAGTTTTATGCCGGAATGACGTCGGAATTGACGATATACATTGCCGGACCCTTGGGCCACACTGGTTGCAGAACATCGCATTCCAAGGAGACACGCCATGCAAGCCCATGCTTCGGTGCCGCCCCGCACCCTGTTCCTGGATACCCACGACGTGGCCCGGCTGATCGGCATCCTGGGCCTGCCCGCCTGCCTGCGGGGCCTGGCCGGCACGCTGCGGGCCGATTACCTGCGCTGGCCGGAATTCGACAAGGAAGCCCGCATCGCGGCCTATTCCGAGCAGGGGACGATCGAGCTGATGCCCATCACCGACGGCACGCACTACAGCTTCAAGTGCGTCAACGGCCATCCGGGCAACGGGCGCCACGGCCTGCCCACCGTCATGGCGATGGGGGCGCTGCTGGACTGCGACACCGGCATGATCCGCCTGCTCGGCGAACTGACCCTGACCACCGCGTTGCGCACGGCGGCGATGTCGGCCCTGGCCGCCCAGGCCCTGGCGCGGCGCGACAGCCATTCGATGGCGCTGATCGGCAACGGAGCCCAGAGCGATTTCCAGGCGCTGGCCTTCGCCTGCCTGCTGGGCATCCGCGACCTGCGCCTCTACGACGTGGACCGCGGCGCCTCGGAACGCCTGGCGCGCAACCTGGCGGCGGCCGAACTGCCGGGGCGTCCGCTGTCCGTGCGCATCTGCGAGTCGGCGGCCCAGGCGGTCCGGGGTGCGGACGTCGTCACCACCGTGACGGCCTTCCAGGGCCGCGCGCGGGTGCTGGATGCCGGCCTGGTCGAGCCGGGCATGCACCTGAACGCCGTGGGGGGCGACTGCCCCGGCAAGACCGAGCTGGACCCGGCGGTCCTGCGCCGGGCCGACGTCTTCGTCGAATTCCCGCCCCAGACCCGGAAAGAGGGCGAGATCCAGCAGATGCCGGCCGATTTTCCCGTGACCGAGCTGTGGCGCGTCCTGGCGGGCGACGCGGCGGGGCGGACGCGGGCGGACCAGGTGACCCTGTTCGACTCGGTCGGCTTCGCGCTGGAGGACTATTCCGCGCTGCGCTTCCTCCAGGCCCAGGCGGAGGCCCACCGGGTGGGGACCTGGGTGGACGTCACGCCCGGACAGGCGGACCCGCGCGACCTGTACGGCTGGCTTCTGGGCGAACTCCAGGACATGCCGGCGCTGGCCTCGTGACCCCGGGTCCCGCCGTTCGCGGCCATTCTCCCTTCATGGACGCCGGCGGGCGAGGAGGCCGGTCATGAACACCGAAATCGCACTGGTGGGCGTGCCCACCGACATCGGCGCCGGCGCGCGCGGCGCGTCGATGGGGCCGCAGGCCCTGCGGGTGGCCGGCCTGGCGGCGGCCCTGGAGCGCCAGGGATGCCGGGTGCTGGACACCGGCGACCTGGCCGGGCCGGGCAATCCCTGGCAGCCGCCGGTCCAGGGCTACCGCCACCTGGAGCAGGTCGCGGCCTGGAACGCCCTGGTCTTCGAGGCCGTGACGGCCCAGCTGCGGGCGGGCCGCCTGCCGCTGGTGCTGGGCGGCGACCATTGCCTGGGCGTCGGGTCGGTGGGGGCCGTGGCGCGGCATTGCCGGCGCGAGGGCCGGCCGCTGCGGGTGTTCTGGCTGGACGCCCACACGGATTTCAACACGGCCTGGCTCACGCCCAGCGGCAATCTGCACGGCATGCCGGTGGCCTGCCTGTGCGGCTTCGGTCCGTCCGGCCTGGTGGACCTGGGCGGTCCGGAGCCGGCCCTGCGGCCCGACGAATTGCGGCTGGTCGGCATCCGCAGCGTCGACGCGGGCGAGCGCGAGTTCGTCCACGAGCAGCGGCTGGACGTCTACGACATGCGCACCATCGACGAACGCGGCATGCGCGCGGTCATGGAGGCCGCCCTGGACGGGCTGCCCGGGGACGCCCACGTCCACGTGAGCTTCGACGTCGATTTCCTGGACCCGGACTATGCGCCGGGCGTCGGCACCACGGTGCGGGGCGGACCGACCTGGCGCGAGGCCCAGCTGTGCATGGAGATGCTGGCCGACACGGGCCGGGTGGGCTCGGTGGACATCGTGGAATTGAATCCGGCCCTGGACGTGCGCAACGGCACGGCCCAGGTCGCCGTCGAACTGGTCGAGAGCCTGTTCGGCAAGAGCACGCTGGTCCGCCGACCGCGATGATGCGGGGGAATGCAGCGGCTGGAGATGCGCCGCGCCCGCCGATTCAGGGGGTTCCCAGGATCGCGTCCGCGGCCTTCAGCCCGCTGCGCACCGCGCCTTCCAGCACGGCCGGGTAGCCGGTGTCGGTCCAGTCGCCGGCCAGCAGCAGGCCGGGCCAGGGGGTGATCGCGCCGGGGCGCCGCAGGCCCGGGACCGCGTCGAAGGTCGCCCGCCGCTCCGTCACCAGGGCGTGCGCCTCGATTTCCGGCAGCGGCGGCAGCGACCCCGCCGCCTGGGCGCGGACCTGCGCGATGACGCCGGCCGCGATGCGCGCCGGATCCCGGCCCGCGTAGCGGTCCGCCGCGCCGATGACGACGTGGACCAGCCGGCGGTCGACGTCCGAGCGGGCGCTGGCGCCGCGGTCGAACAGCCATTGGCCCCAGGCGTCGCGCGCCGGGTCGTCGCGCAGCAGCAGCATGGGATGGCCCGAATCCCAGGGCCGGGCGAGCCGCAGGGTCAGGGTGCCGATGGCCGAATGCGCGGGATCCGTCCAGCCGTCCAGGAATGCCGCCGCCTCCGGCAGCGGCACCAGCAGGCGCCGGGCCTCGTGGGCCGGCACGGCCAGGATCACGCTTTCATGCGGCTCCCCGTCCACCCGCCAGCCGCCCGCCGGGCCGGGCTCGATGGCTCGCACCCGCCGGCGCCGCAGTTCGTCGCCCAGCAGGGCGCAGGCGCGGGCGGGCCAGAGTTCGTGCAGGCCGGCCCGGGGGATCAGGATGCGGCTGGCGGCCGGCCCCGCGCCCAGGCTGTCGGCCAGCACCCGGACGAACAGGCGCGCCTGCGCCGTCTGCGCCGGCGTGTTCATGGCCGCCAGGCACAGGGGTTCCCAAAGGGCCGTCATCAGGCCCGGCGGGCAGCCCAGGCCGGCCAGCCAGTCCGACACGGCCGCGGACGGATCGACGCGGTCCGGATCCAGGGCGCCGAACACCCGGGCCAGGTGGCGGCGGCCCCGCCAGCCGTCCAGCCCGCGGCTGCCCAGCAGGACGCCCAGGCGGTGCAGGGGCCGGGGCAGGGGCCAGAAGCGCAGGTTCAGGGCGCCGTCGGCCGAGCGCAGCGCCAGATCCCGGGCCAGCAGGACGTGCGCCGGGTCCGCGCCCAGGGACCGCATCAGCGCCAGGGTTTCCGTATAGGCGCCCAGCAGGATGTGCTGGCCGTTGTCGATGCGCAGTCCCAGTCCCGGGTGATCGATCCGCCGCGCCCGGCCGCCCGGCGCGGCGGCGGCCTCGTAGACCCGGACGGCGCGGCCCGCCCGGCGCAGGCGTGCGGCGGCGGCCAGGCCCGCCCAGCCGGCGCCAACGACGGCGATGCGCGTGCCGTCGTGACTCATGTCGCCCCCTTGGCGCTGCGCGCCGTCCCCCCACGGGGGAATTCGCGCTTGGGGCGGCCCGGCACGCTCATCGCGCCAGTCGGTGCACCAGCCCCCGGCCGCCGCCGACCCAGGTCTTCCAGGCGAGCCAGAACTTGCGGATCGGCGTCAGGGCGATGCGCTGGTCCAGCACGCGCCAGCCGTCGCGTTCGATCTCGTCGAGCAGGGCGGCGTAGATGGCGGCCATCATCAGGCCGGGCCGCTGCGCGCGGCGGTCGGCCTCCGGCAGGGCGCGCATGGCATCGCGGTACAGTTCGCGCGCGCGCCCGGTCTGCTGCCGCATCAGGGCCCGGAAGCCCTCGGTGTAGTGGCCGTCGAGGATGTCGTCCACGGTCACGCCGTGGCGCGCCATGTCGTCGGCCGGCAGGTAGATGCGCCCGCGCCGGGCGTCGTCGCCCACGTCGCGGATGATGTTGGTCATCTGGAAGGCCAGGCCCAGCGTTTCGGCGTATTCCAGCGTGCGCGGGTCGGTGTGGCCGAAGATGCTGGCCGACAGGTCGCCCACCACGCCGGCGGCCCGCCAGCAGTATTCCCGCAGGGCGGCCCAGTCGGCGTAGCGGAACTGGTCCAGGTCCATTTCCATGCCCTCGATCACGGCGTAGAAGGGCTCGGGGCGCAGTCCGAAGGCGCGGATATGCCCGGCCAGGGCGATCGCCACCGGGTGGTCGGGCGTGCCGTCGAACATCAGGCCGACCTGGTCGCGCCACCAGGCGAGCTTCATCCGCGCGACGGAGGCCTCTCCGACCTCGTCCACGATGTCGTCCACCTCGCGGCAGAAGGCGTACAGCGCCGTGATGGCGCGTCGCCGCTCCGGCGGCAGGAACAGGAAGGCGTAGTAGAAGCTCGAGCCGCTGCGGGCGGCCTTCTGCTGGCAGTATTCGTCAGGCGTCATGGTGGTCTGGCAGGGCCGCGTCCGGGCGCGGCGTAAGGAATGCGCGCCAGCATAGCAGGAAGGCGTCGGCGCGGCCCAGGATGGGCCGGTTGCGCCAAGGGTCGTAGCCGCCCTCCGCCAGCTTTTCCAGGATCCGCAGGCCGCCATGCACCACCAGGCGCAGTTCCAGTCCGATGCGGCCGGGCAGGCGCCAGGCGAGCGGGCTGCCGGCCAGCAGGGCGCGGCGGGCCAGGGCGGCCTGTTCGCGCACCGCGGCCCGCCAGGCGTCGGAGGGCGGCGCGGGCGGATCGGCGCACAGCGCGTCCAGGCCGCCCGGATCGAGGCCGTGGCGTTCCAGGCAATCCAAGGGAATGTAGCAGCGGCCCTTGGCGTGGTCCAGGGCCACGTCCTGGCAGAAGTTCGCCCGCTGCAGTCCGGTGCAGATGGCGTCGGACTGGGCCAGGTCCTCGGGGGCGGTCCGGCCGAACAGGTGCAGCATCAGCCGCCCGACCGGGTCGGCCGAGCGGCGGCAGTAGTCCAGCAGGGCCGGTTCGTCTGCGTAGCGGGTGACGTCCAGGTCCTGGATGAAGGCCGACAGCAGATCGAGCAGCGGCTGGATGGGCAGCCGGTGGCGCACGAGCGTGTCGCCCAGCCGGGCGAAAATCGCCCGGTCGTCGGCGGACAGGGCGGCCTGGATCGGCCGTCCGGCCCCCAGGTCGCGGACCGCGGCGCGCCAGGCCTCCAGCCGTTCCAGGCGCGCCCGCGCGGGGGCGTCGCCCTCGTCGGCGATGTCGTCCGCGCCGCGCGCGAAAGCGTACAGGTCGCGCACCGCCGGGCGCAGCCGGGCGGGCAGCAGCAGGGACGCGACGGGGAAGTTTTCGTAGTGATCGACGGCCATGATGAGGCAGTATACTTAGCCCGACAGCCTGTCCGGCCCCGGTTCTTTTTCCTTAGGTAACCAGGGTCCGACAGGCTGATTCTCAAGCGCACGGCCCGGGTCCGGAGCCGCCGTCCCTCTTTCCGTCTTTCCGGGGAATTTCATGCCGCGTCCGATTCTGGCGACGATCGACACCGAAGCCTTGGCCCATAATCTGCGGACGGTGGCCGATCGCCTGCGGCAGGACGCCCCCGGCGCCGCGCCCTCCATCTGGGCGGTGATCAAGGCGCGCGGCTACGGGCACGGCATCGAGGCCGCCCTGGCGGGCTTCGGCGAAGCCGACGGCCTGGCGATGCTGGACCTGGAAGAGGCCGTGCGCTGCCGCGAGCTGGGCTGGACCGGCCCGCTGCTGCTGCTCGAGGGCTTCTTCGAACCCGGCGACCTCGACGCGCTGGTCCACTACCGGATCGGCGCCGCGCTGCACTGCGCCGAACAGCTGGACATGCTGGAATCCAGCCCCGTCGCCCGGCAGATCGACGCCTTCGTCAAGCTGAACACCGGCATGCATCGGCTGGGCTTCCAGCCGCGCGAATTCCGCGCGGCCCACGACCGCGCCCTGGCCCTGCAGGCCGACGGCGTGCTGGGCCAGGTCGGCGCGATGACCCATTTCGCCCGCGCGGACGACGACGCCGCCGTCACGCGGTCCCAGATCGATTGCTTCCTGCGGACGACCGAAGGCCTGTCCGGTCCGGTCAGCCTGTGCAATTCGGCGGCCACGCTGACCCCGGGACTGGCGGCGGGGATCGCCGGCGCCCCCCAGTGGGTGCGGCCCGGCATCTGCCTGTACGGCGCCTCGCCCTTCGCCGACCGGCCGGCCGACACCTTCGGCCTGCGGCCGGCCATGACCCTGTCCGCCCAATTGATCGGCGCGCACCGGGTGCCGGCGGGCGAATCGGTGGGCTACGGCCACACCTTCCGCGCCCCCCGCGACATGCGGGTCGGCATCGTCGCCTGCGGCTATGCCGACGGCTATCCGCGCCATGCGCCCACCGGGACGCCGGTCGCGGTGGGCGGGGTGCCCACCCGCCTGGTCGGCCGGGTGTCCATGGACATGCTGGCCGTGGACCTGGATCCCGTGCCCGATGCGGCGGTGGGCGCCCCGGTCGTGCTGTGGGGGCAGGGCGGTCCGTCCGTGGACGAGGTCGCCGCCGCCTGCGGCACCATCGGCTACGAACTGCTGACCGCCGTGACCCCCCGGGTGCCGCGCCGCGTCCTGTGAACCCCGGCCAGAGGAACTTTCCATGAAGAACAGTTGTGTGCTCGTCACCGGCGCGACCAAAGGCATCGGCTGGGCCGTCAGCCAGCGTCTGGCCGACCAGGGCTGCCACGTCGTCGGCCTGGCCCGGCACGTGGCCGACATCGATTTCCCCGGCTACCTGTATGCCTGCGACCTGGCCAATGCCGGCGAGACCGAGGAACTGCTGCGCGTCATCCGCGAGAAATACCCGGTCGACGCCGTTGTCAACTGCGTCGGGCCGGCGATGCCGGAACCCCTGGGCGAGGTCGATCTGGCCTCGCTCTACCAGGCCTTCGACCTGAACGTGCGCGTGGCGGTGCAGGCGGTACAGGCCTTCGTGCCGGGCATGAAGGCGCGCAAGTCCGGGCGCATCGTCAATCTGTGCGGCCGCGTGGTGCACGGGCAGACCGGGCACACCAGCTACGCGGCGGCCAAGAGCGCGCTGCTGGGCTGTACCCGCACCTGGGCCCTGGAACTCGCCCCCTACGGCGTCACGGTCAACGCGGTTTCGCCCGGTCCGGTCGAGACCGGCCTGTTCCGCGCCGAATGCCCGGTCGGCAGCGACGCCGAAAAAGCCGTGCTGGCGACGATCCCCATGGGGCGCCTGGCCCAGGCCGACGAGGTCGCGGCCGCCGTGGTGTTCCTGCTGGGCGACGGCGCGGCCTTCATCACCGGCCAGGAAATCGGCGTGGACGGCGGCGGCAGCCTGGCGGGCCGCTGATGGCCAAAATCCGGACCCAGTTCCTTTGCTCGGATTGCGGCGGCACTTCCGCCAAATGGGAAGGCCGCTGCCCGCATTGCGGCGCCTGGAACACGCTCCAGGAAACCCGCGAATCCCCGGCGGCGGCCTCCGGCCACCGCTACGCGCCGCTGGCCGCCTCCACCCCGGTGCGCCGCCTGGCCGACATCGAGGCCCGCGAGCAGGCCCGCAACCCGACCGGCATCGAGGAATTCGACCGCGTCCTGGGCGGCGGCCTGGTGGCCGGCGCCGTGGTGCTGATCGGCGGCGATCCGGGCATCGGCAAGTCGACCCTGCTGCTGCAGGCGCTGGCCAGCCTGTCCGAACGCGGCCCGGTGCTCTACGTCACGGGCGAGGAATCCGCCGAACAGGTCGCCCTGCGTGCCCAGCGCCTGGGCGTGTCGGGCGACGGCGTGGACCTGCTGGCCGAGATCCGCCTGGAACAGATCACCCAGGCCCTGGTCGAACGCCAGCCCGGCGTGGCCGTGATCGATTCGATCCAGACCCTGTATTCCGGCGAGCTGACCGCCGCGCCCGGCTCGGTGTCCCAGGTGCGCGAATGCGCGGCCCAGCTGACCCGCATCGCCAAGCAGACCGGCGTCACGCTGATCCTGATCGGCCACGTCACCAAGGACGGCGCGCTGGCCGGCCCGCGCGTGCTGGAGCACATCGTCGACACCGTCCTCTATTTCGAGGGCGACACCCATTCCTCGTTCCGCCTGGTGCGGGCCATCAAGAACCGCTTCGGCGCCGTCAACGAACTGGGCGTGTTCGCCATGACCGACCGGGGCCTGCGCGGCGTCAGCAATCCGTCCGCGCTGTTCCTGGCGGGGCATTCCCGGGATGTCGCCGGTTCCTGCGTCATGGCCACCCAGGAAGGCACCCGGCCGCTGCTGGTCGAGGTCCAGGCCCTGGTGGACACCGCCCACGTGCCCAATCCGCGCCGCCTGTCCGTGGGCCTGGAAAGCAGCCGCCTGGCCATGCTGCTGGCCGTGCTGCACCGCCACGCGGGGGTCGCCACCTACGACCAGGACGTCTTCGTCAACGCCGTCGGCGGCGTGCGCATCATGGAGCCGGCCGCCGACCTGGCGGTGGCCCTGGCGATCCTGTCGTCCATGCGCGACCGCCCCCTGCCGGCCGGCCTGCTGGCCTTCGGCGAGATCGGCCTGGCCGGCGAGATCCGCCCGGCCCCGCGCGGCCAGGAACGCCTGCGCGAAGCCGCCAAGCTGGGCTTCGAACACGCCGTCGTGCCGCGCGCCAATCTGCCGCGCCAGCCCATCGAGGGCCTGCGCATCCAGGCCGTCGACCGCGTCGAGGACGTGCTCGGCGTGCTGTCCTGAGAGGCCCGCGATGGACGGACTCTGGCTGATTCCCGCCTGCCTCGCGGCGGGCGGCCTGATCGGGTTCTCGGGCGGCGTGCTGGGCATCGGCGGCGGCCTGTTCGCGATTCCCTTGTTGGGACTGGTCCTGGGCTACGAGCAGCAGGCCGCCCAGGGGACGGCGCTGATCATGGTGCTGCCGGCCATCCTGCTGACCCTGCGCAAATACCACCAGCACGCACCCATCGACTGGCGCTCGGCGGCGGCCGGCGCCGTCAGTTCCATCGTCTGCACCTGGATCGGCGCCCGGATCGCGCTGGGGCTGGACCCCTGGCTGCTGCGCCGCATCTACGCCGGCTTCGTGTTCCTGATCGCGGTGTTCTATTTCCGCGAGAGCCTGGGGCGTCGCGCCAAGCCACGGCCCGACGCGTTCTACCGCGAGGTCGGCCAGGTACGCAAGGCCTGGTATTTCTGCGTCGGCGTCTGCGCCGGGCTGGCCGGCGGCATCTTCGGCGTGGGCGGCGCCGTGCTGGCGGTGCCCTTTCTGACGACATTCTTCCACCTGCGCCAGACCTCGGCCCAGGCGGTGGCGCTGGCGATGATCGTGCCGGGCACCTGCGTGGCCCTGGCGACCTACGCCTGGCACGGCCAGGCGCACGGCCTGGTGGGCATCCCCCTGGCCGCCGGCAGCCTGCTGTGCGTGCCCTACGGGGTGCGCCTGGCCTACGCGCTGCCCGAGGCGCGCCTGAAGCTGATCTTCGCCTGCATGCTGCTGGTGATCATGGGACTGCTGCTGATGCGGGGATGAGACCGGACACGGAACAGTCCCTGCGGACTGTTCCGTGCCGGTCGAATCCGAGCGGCATGCAGGCCGCGAGGTGGAGCGATGCCTCATGCCAAGACACACCCAGTCGATCGAATCCAAGGAGAGATGAACGATGAATTGCATTCCACCGGGCTGGGCAGCACATCGTTTCCCAGGCGGCGCCTTCTGCGTGCCCGGGCGCCTGGCCGGCCAGGCCGATGCGGGCTGGTTCGACGCGCGCCGGCCCGACGCGGAACCGGTGGGCGAGGGCGGCCGCCAGGCCGCCTGGTTCGTCGACGGCGTCCACGGCCCCGCCGTCCTGCGCCACTACCGGCGCGGCGGCCTGCGCGCCCGGCTGGGCGGCCGCGAGTCCTATCTGTGGCTGGGCGAATCCCGGGTGCGGGCCCATGCCGAAGTCCGGGTGCTGGACCACCTGCGCCGGGCCGGGCTGCGCGTGCCCGAACCGCTGGGCGCGGCGTACTGGCGGGCGGGTACCTCCCTTTTCTACCGCAACGCCATCCTGATCGCCCGGATCGCGGGCGCGCAGGCCCTGGCAGGCCGCCTGGACCGGGCCGATCCCGCCGCTGTCGCCCAGGCCATCGCCGCGATGCACGCGGCCGGCGTCTGGCACGCGGACCTGAACGCCTACAACATCCTGTTCGATGCCGACGACCATGTCTGGCTGATCGATTTCGACCGCGCGCGCCTGGGTGTGGTGTCCCCGGAACAGGCGGAAAAAAACCGGTTGCGCCTGCGCCGGTCTTTGGTTAAGGTAGCCGGCGCGCGCGGAGCGCAGTGGTGGGATGCTTTCTCCCGTTGTTTACCTTCATGATAGGGACCCATGCCATGAAAATCGGCACCGTACACACCCTGTTGGCCGCCGCCGCGCTGATCGCCGCGGCTTCGGCGCATGCCCAGGATCGCGTCGTCAACGTCTACAACTGGGCCGAATACACCGCGCCCGACACCCTGTCCGGTTTCGAGAAGACCACCGGCATCAAGATCCGCTACGACGTCTACGACACCAACGACACCCTGCAGGCCAAGCTGCTGACGGGCAAGTCGGGCTACGACGTGGTCGTGCCGTCCACCCACTATGCCGCCCGCCAGATCCAGGGCGGCCTGTTCCAGAAGCTGGACCGCTCCAAGATCCCCAACTGGCAGTACCTGGACCCGGACCTGATGGCCCTGGTCGCCACGGTCGATCCCGGCAACCAGTACCTGGCCCCCTGGGGCTACGGCACCAACGGCCTGGGCTACAACGTCACCAAGGTGCGCGAACTCATGGGCCAGGACGCGCCCCTGAATTCCTGGGACATGCTGTTCAAGCCGGAAAACGCGGCCAAGCTGCAATCCTGCGGCATCTCCATCCTGGACGAGGCCGCGCAGGTCTTCCCGGCCGTGCTGCACTACCTGGGCAAGGATCCCAACAGCAGCGATCCCAAGGACTACGAGGCCGCGCAGGCCCTGCTGAAGACCATCCGGCCCTACGTGCGCCAGTTCAGCTCTTCGGGCTACATCGACGAGCTGGCCTCGGGCGGCCTGTGCATGGTCTACGGTTTTTCGGGCGACGTGATGATCGCCTCGTCGCGCGCCAAGGAAGCCAAGAAATCCTACGCCATCGACTATTACATCCCCGACGGCGGGGCGCCGGTGTGGTTCGACACCATGGCCATCCCCAAGAGCGCCGAGCACGTGGACGAGGCGCACGCCTTCATCAACTACATCGAGACCCCCCAGGTCCACGCGGCGATCACCAACACCATGTACTACCCCAACGCCAACAAGGAAGCGCGCAAGTACGTGGTCGAGGAAGTCGCCAGCAACCCCATGATCTATCCCTCGCCGGAAGTCTCGCGCACGCTGTTCGTCATCAAGCCGCAGCCCCTGAACATCCTGCGCCTGCAGACGCAGATGTGGGCGCAGCTGAAGACCGGGCGCTGACGGCGATGCAGGATCCGCGCGGCATGCCTCGCCAGGGCGAGGCCGACGACTTCGTCCGCATGGAGGACGTCGTCAAGATCTTCGGCGACACGGTGGCGGTCAAGTCCGTCTCCCTGTCGGTGCGCCGGCACGAGATCTTCGCCCTGCTGGGCAGTTCGGGCTGCGGCAAGTCGACCCTGCTGCGCATGCTGGCGGGCTTCGAAGAGCCCACGTCCGGGCGCATCATCCTGGACGACGAGGACATCACGGCCCTGCCGCCGCATCGGCGGCCGGTCAACATGATGTTCCAGTCCTACGCGCTGTTCCCGCACATGTCGGTCGAGGCCAACGTCGCCTTCGGCCTCAAGCAGGAAGGCGTGCCGCGCCACGAGATCCACGAACGCGTGTTCGAGGCCCTGGACCTGGTGCAGATGGCCGGTTACGCACGCCGCCGCCCGCACCAGCTGTCCGGCGGCCAGCAGCAGCGCGTGGCCCTGGCGCGCAGCCTGGTCAAGCGGCCCAAGCTGCTGCTGCTCGACGAGCCCATGTCGGCGCTGGACAAGCAGATCCGCCAGGCCACCCAGATCGAACTGGTGAAGATCCTGGGCCAGGTCGGCGTCACCTGCATCATGGTCACCCACGACCAGGAAGAGGCCATGACCATGGCCAGCCGCCTGGCCGTCATGACCGAAGGCCAGATCGTCCAGTGCGGCACGCCGCACGACGTCTACACCTTCCCCAGCTCCCGCTTCGTCGCCGGCTTCATCGGGTCCACCAACCTGTTCACCGGCACCATCGTGGTGGACGAGCCCGACCACGTGCTGATCGAGACCGACGCGCTGTCGCGCCCGCTGTACGTCAGCCACGGCATCAGCGAACCCCTGGGCATGGAGGTCCACGTCTCCATCCGGCCGGAACAGATCCGCGTCGGCCGCCAGGTCCCCGAGGCCGAGTCCAACTGGGGCCATGGCATGGTGTCGCACGTCGCCTGGATGGGCAGCTATGCCCGCTACCAGATCCGCCTGGACGCCGGCCAGACCCTCGAGGCCAGCGTGCCCAGCCTGGACTGGAGCCAGTCCGACGCGCCCGGCGTGGACGAGGAAGTCTACGTCACCTGGTCCCACGACGCCGGGACCGTGCTGGCGTCCTGACGCCGGCCCGCCGCCTTCACCGCCCCCCGCATCCGGAGCCGCCGATGCACCTGAAAATTCCCGGCCATCGCCCCAGCGCCCGGCAGTTCGCCATCGGCGTGCCCTATGCCTGGCTGACGCTGTTCCTGCTGGTGCCGTTCCTGCTGGTGCTGAAGATCAGCTTTTCCGACCTGCAGTTCGGCATCCCGCCCTACATGCCGATCGCCACCCTGCAGGACCAGACCCTGTCGCTGGCCCTGCACCTGCGCGGCTACGTGCTGCTGTTCACCGACAGCCTGTACGCGGCCGTCTACCTGAATTCGGTGAAGATGGCCCTGGTCACCACCGTCTGCTGCGCGCTGATCGGCTATCCCATGGCCTACCACATCGCCCGCGCGCGCCCGGAAATCCGCAACATCCTGCTGCTGGGCGTGATCCTGCCGTTCTGGACCTCGCTGCTGCTGCGCGTCTACGCCTGGGTCGGCATCCTGCGCAACGACGGGCTGCTGAACCATCTGCTGATGGGCCTGGGGCTGATCGACGCGCCGCTGGAAATCTACCGCACCGACCTGGCCGTCTACATCGGCCTGGTCTACGCCTACCTGCCGTTCTTCATCCTGCCGCTGTACGCCAACCTGGTGAAGCTGGACTACCGTCTGCTGGAAGCCGCCTACGACCTGGGCGCGCGGCCCTGGCGCGCCTTCCTGCGGATCACGCTGCCGCTGTCGATGCCCGGCGTGGTGGCCGGCGCCATGCTGGTGTTCATCCCCTCGGTGGGCGAATACGTCATTCCCGAAATGCTGGGCGGGGCCAACACCCTGATGATGGGGCGCGTGATGTGGAACGAATTCTTCAACAACGCCGACTGGCCGATGGCGGCGGCCGTGACCTGCGTGATGGTCCTGCTGCTGCTCGTGCCCCTGTCCATCTTCCAGTACAACCAGGCCCGCCAGCTGGGGGGACGGCCATGATGCGCGGCGGCGGCTGGTTCCGCTTCCTGTCGCTGGTGGTGGGCTACGGCTTTCTGTACATCCCCATCGCCTGCCTGATGGTGTTTTCCTTCAACGATTCCACGCTGATGACCTCCTGGTCGGGTTTTTCGCTGCGCTGGTACGGCGAACTGTTCCAGGACCAGGCGCTGCTGTCGGCGGCGAAGCTGTCGCTGCTGATCGCCACCCTGACCGCCACGGCGGCGGTGGTCATCGGCACCTGGGCCGGCTACGTGCTGGCGCGCATGGGACGGTTCCGGGGCTTCGGCCTGTACATCGGCATGCTCAGCGCCCCGCTGGTCATGCCCGAGGTCGTGCTGGGCATTTCCCTGCTGCTGATGTTCGTGGAAATGTCCAAGATGTTCGGCTGGCCCGACGGCAACGGCATGTTCACCATCTGGGTGGGCCACGTGACCCTGTGCACGGCCTACGTCGCCGTCATCATCCAGTCGCGCGTGCGCGACCTGGACCGCTCGCTGGAAGAGGCCGCCCTGGACCTGGGCGCCTCGCCGCTGCGGGTGTTCTTCCAGATCACGCTGCCCCTGATCGCCCCGGCCCTGCTGGCCGCGTGGCTGCTGTCGTTCACCCTGTCGCTGGACGACGTGGTGGTGGCGTCCTTCCTGTCCGGCCCGGGCTACACGACCCTGCCGCTGGAAGTCTTTTCCCGCGTGCGCCTGGGCCTGAAGCCCGAGATCAACGCCCTGGCGACCCTGTTCATGGTGGCCGTCGGCGTGGTCGTGGTGGCGGTCAACCGCATGCAGATCCAGGCGGCGAAGCGGGCGGGGTAGTCAGACCCCCAGCCCCCACACCGCCAGGCTGAACAGCCCCGCCGACAGCAGCATGCTGGCCGGGAAGGTCAGCACCCAGGCCAGCAGGATGTTGCGCACGGTGCGCTGATGCAGGCCGCTGCGGTTGGCGACCATGGTGCCCGCCACGCCCGAGGACAGCACCTGCGTGGTCGAGACCGGCAGGCTGAACAGATTGGCCACGCCGATGGCGCCGACGGCGGTGATCTGGGCGGCCATGCCCTGGGCGTAGGTCATGCCCTGCTTGCCGATCTTTTCGCCCACGGTCAGCACCACGCGGCGCCAGCCCACCATGGTGCCCACGCCCAGGGCCAGCGCGACGGCGACGATCACCCAGAGCGGCGCGTATTCCGTCGTCACCGTCAGGTCGGCGCGCAGGCGCCGCAGGTCGGCCTGCTCGCCGGCGGACAGCACGCCCAGGCCGGCCACCTTGCGGGCGGTGTCGTCCAGGCAGAGCAGGGACCGGCGCACGCGGCCGCGCGTTTCGGGCGGCAGTTGGTCGTAGGTGCGCACGCCTTCCAGGCTGCGGCGCACCGTCCGGATGGTGGGCAGGGTATTGCGCGGGTCGCAATGGACGGTCGGGGACAGGTCCGTGCGGGGCTGCTGTCCCAGCGCCAGGTAGTCGCCCAGCGTATCCGCGTTGCGCTGATAGAAATCGCTCAGGTGGGCGGCGGCGTCGTAGGTGCGCTGGACCTGGTAGGGCGTGCTGTCCGGGTTCAGCACGAACTGGGCCGGGACGATGCCGATGAGCACCAGCATGATCAGGCCGATGCCTTTCTGCCCGTCGTTCGATCCATGCACGAAACTGACGCTCATGGCCGACAGGACCAGCACCAGCCGGTTCCAGAAGGGCGGGTGCTTCTTGTTGCTGATGGCGCGGCGCTGTTCGGGCGTCTTGTGCATCTTCGAGTCCGCGAACAGTTTCCTGAAGCCCAGCAGCAGCAGCGCCGCCACGATGAATCCGGCCAGGGGCGAGATGATCAGCGACAGGCCGATGTCGAGCGCCTTGCCCCAGTTGACGCCGACGCCCACGGGCAGGCCGGTCAGCAGGGCGTTGGCCAGGCCCACGCCCAGGATCGCGCCGATCAGCGCGTGCGAACTGGAGGCCGGGATGCCGAAATACCAGGTGCCGAGGTTCCAGGCGATGGCGGCGACCAGCATCGAGAACACCATGACCAGGCTGCGTCCGCTGTCCAGGTTGAGCAGCAGTTCCACGGGCAGCAGGTGGACGATGGCGTAGGCGACCCCCACGCCGCCCAGCAGCACGCCCAGGAAGTTGCAGATCCCGGAAAAGAGCACCGCCAGGTGCGGCGGCATGGCCTTGGTGTAGATGACCGTGGCGACGGCGTTGGCGGTGTCGTGGAAGCCGTTGATGAATTCGAAGACCAGGACGAGGGCCAGCGCCAGGACCAGGCTGAGCCCGACCGAAAGGGGCAAGCCGGAAAATAGGTCGAGCATGATGGGGGAATGTTCGGGAGACCCGGAATTATTGCAAATTTATGAAGGAAAGTTTGAATACCCCTGCCGCGGGCTCTCCCGACCGCTCTCCGTGCGGGTCGAAACGCCGGTGTTTCCCCGGTGAATCAGCCTTCGCGCGGCCGCCCCAGGCTTTCGTACGCCGCCCGCACCGCGCCCGCCCCGTAGCGCCGGTCCAGCCGGCGGATGATGAAATGCCCGCGGGCCATGCCCTGGAAATGGTCGATGAACAGGGTGTTGATCAGGGCGCCGCCGGCCGCGCCGATGGCGGGGATGGCCTGGGCGGCGGCTTTTTCGGTGATCTGGATGCCGAATCGTTCAGCCACCATCGTGATCAGGCGCATCAGGGCGGGCGGCGCGGCCTTTTCGACGGCGATGCTGCCGGCGGCGTATTCGGCGGCCTGGCTGACGGCGCGCGCCAGCGCCGTGCGCACCAGGTAATAACCGCTTTCCGCACCGTCGTCGGATGTGCTCCTGCCGCCCAGGGCGAAGACTTCCAGGCAGGCGATCCGGGTGGCCGGGTCGGACAGGGTTTCGCCTTCGCTGCGGGCGATGTCGGCGATCGAGCGCATCATGATGGTGGTGGACACGGGCAGTTCCACCGCCAGCCCGGCCAGCCCGAAGAATCCGCCCACGCCGCCGCTGACGGCCGCGCCGATCTTGTGCCAGCGGTTCGACGCGCCGCTGTCGGCGGGCGTGTCGCGCAGCGTGAACAGGGCGGCGTCGGCGGCCTTGCTCAGGGCCAGCCGGGTGACCTGGCCGATCTGGGCGTTCCAGCCCGCGGGTAGCCGGTCCAGGAATTTCTCGACGGGCGCGCCGATCAGGTTCGTGATGCGCGCGGCCAGCCCCGGATTTTCCAGCAGGGCGCGGGCCTGGCGCAGGGCGTCGAGATCGGCGGGGGCGAAGTGCGTGTCGTCCATGGGAACAGCGGCGGAGTTGGCGTGAACGGGCCCATTATGGCGCCTGCGTGCGGCGGCGTGTGCCGCATGCGGCCGCGCCGGCATGCCGGGCCCCGCGACGACATTACAATACAGGCCTTCCAGACCCCGACCGGACATCCCCATGCTCACCCAGGACGAACTCAAGCAACAGGCGGCCCAGGCCGCCCTCGACGATGTGCTGCCCCAGCTGCGGCCCGACAGCGTCCTGGGCGTGGGCACGGGATCGACCGTGGACCGGTTCATCGACCTGCTCGCGCCGCATCGCCAGGCCTTCCGCGCGGCGGTGTCCAGTTCGGAACGCAGCACGCGCCGCCTGCAGGCGGCCGGCATCCAGGTCCTGGACCTGAACGAGGTGGCCTCGCTGGCGCTGTACGTGGACGGCGCCGACGAGATCGACCACCAGTTGAACATGATCAAGGGCGGCGGCGGGGCGCTGACGCGCGAGAAGATCGTGGCCTCGGTGGCGGACCGCTTCGTCTGCATCGTCGACGAATCCAAGCTGGTCGAACGCCTGGGCGGCTTTCCGCTGCCGATCGAGGTCATTCCCCTGGCGCGCGAGGCCGTCGCCCGCGAGATCCGCCAACTGGGCGGGCGGCCGCGCCTGCGCGAAGGCTTCACCACCGACAACGGCAACCAGATCCTGGACGTCTCCGGCCTGCGCTACGGCGATCCCGCCGAATTCGAGGCGCTGCTGAACAACATCCCGGGCGTGGTCTGCTGCGGCCTGTTCGCGATTTCCGGCGCCCAGGTGGCGCTGGTGGCGGGGCAGGCGGGCGTGTCGCGGCTGGAACTGCGCGACTGAGGCCGCGCGGCCCGGCGGGGGGCACCGGCCGCGTCCCGCCACCCTGGGCCGCCCGCCATGACGCCGGGCCGTCCCGCTGTCATGCGCCTGTCACACGGCGCTGCTATGCTGGGGCATTCTTTCCAATGGGCAGGCGTGATGGTACGCTTTGCGGTCGTTGAACGCGCCTGGATGCAGGCAGACAGAGGTCCCGGATGCCGGAACATACCAACAAGCAATTTCACAGCGAACTCGAAACGACGCGGTCCATGTTCCTGCAGATGGGCGGGCTGGTCGAGTCCATGGTGCTGGACGGCATCCACGCCCTGTCCCGGGGCGAGCTGCTCCTGGTGGACCGGGTCCGCGAGCACGAGCGGCAGGTCAACCAGTTCGAGGTCGACATCGACGAGCGGATCAGCCAGCTGATCGCGCGCAACCAGCCCACGGCGGGCGACCTGCGCCTGCTGCTGTCGGTGTCCAAGATGCTGACCGACATGGAACGCTGCGGCGACGAGGCCGAGAAGATCGCCAAGGTCGCCCGCCGCCTGCACGAGTCCGATTCGTCCTACGAGCCGGTGGTGGAACTGCGCCACATGGCCGATGCGGTCGCCAGCATGATCCGGGCGTCGCTGGACGCCTTCGCCCGCGAGGACCCCGTCGCCGCCGCCCAGGTCGTGCGCAACGACAAGGAAGTGGACAAGGAATGGAAGGCCTCCCTGCGCCACATCATCACCTACATGATCGAGGATCCGCGCACGATCTCGCGCTCCATCGACCTGATCTTCATCGCCCGCGCGCTCGAGCGCATCGGCGACCATGCGAAGAACATGGCCGAACGCGTGATCTACATGGTGCGCGGCGACGACGTCCGCCACACGGGCGTCACCAACACCGAACGCTTGGCGCGCGGCGAACCGCCGGAACCGCGCGGCGACGCGTCTGGAGACTCGCGCGATTGAGCCTGCCCGCCGGCCAGGGCCGGCGTGACCGCTCAGGCCGAGGGCGGCACGTAGCCCTGGGCCTCGACGTCCTGGTCGTCGAACAGGAACGCCTGCATGCGCCCGGCCAGGAATTTCCGCGCCTCGGGGTCGGCCAGGCTCAGGTGGTTCTCGTTGACCAGCCGCGTCTGGATGTCCAGCCACTTGGCCCACGCGTCCTTGGAAATCTCGCGCCAGATGCGCACGCCCAGCTCACCCGGATACGGGGGGTAGTCCAGGCCCTGGGCCTCGCGCTTGAGTTTGCGGCATTGGATCATGCGTGCCATTCGGGCGCCTCTCGTGTCTTGCGATGGGAAAGCGGGCATTGTATCCCCGCGCATGGGCGACGGCCGTCTCAAGACCCTTCGGTCTTCCAGGACTCCAGGACCTGGTCCAGGCCGATGCGCCAGTCGCGCTCCAGGGGCCCGAGCAGGGCTTCCAGCCGGGCGCAGTCCAGGCGGCCGTTGGCCGGCCGGGGTTCGGGCGAGGGCCAGTCGGCCGACGCGATCGCCTCCACCCGGGGCAGGTGGGCGATCAGGCCCCGGGCGTGGGCCCGGCCGAGGATCTCCAGCGCGAAGCCGTGCCAGCTGATCCAGGGCTGGCCGCCGAAGTGGTACAGGCCGCCCGGCGCGTCGCCGGCGGGCCGCTGGGCCAGGGCGTGCAGGACCCGGGCCAGGTGGCCGGCCCAGGTGGGGCCGCCGATCTGGTCGTCGATCACGCGCAGGGTGTCGCGCTGCGCGCCCAGGCGCACCATCGTGCGCACGAAATTGCCGCCCCAGGCGCTGAAGACCCAGCCGGTGCGCACGACGACGGCGCGCGCATCGGCGTCCAGAACGGCCCGCTCGCCTTCCAGCTTGCCGCGTCCGTAGGTGTTCAGGGGGGCGGTCGGATCGCTTTCCCGGTAGGGACGGTCCAGCCGTCCGTCGAAGACGTAGTCGGTGGACACGTGCAGCAGGCGGATGCCGCGCGCCGCGCAGGCGTGCGCCAGCAGGCCGGGGGCGTCCGCGTTGATCGCGCGGGACAGGTCCGGTTCGGCGGCCGCGCGGTCCACGGCCGTATAGGCGGCGGCGTTGATCAGGCTGTCGACCGGATGCGCGTCCAGCCAGGCGGCCACGTCCCGCGCCCGCGTGATGTCCAGTTGCGCCCGGTTTAAAAAGGTATGGCGGGCTTCGCCGGGTCGCTGGTCCGCCAGCGCGCGCAGCGACCGTCCCAGCTGGCCGTCCGCGCCGGTGACCAGGATGCGGGGCGCGGCCGCATCCGGCCGATGGAGGTCCCGGGATGCGGCGCGCGGGCTCATGCGCCGGCCGCCGCATCGCCCAGGCCCAGCCGCTGGCGCTGGTAGCTGCCATCCTGCACGCGGCGGCACCAGTCGCGGTGCGCCAGATACCATTGCACGGTCTTGCGCAGGCCGGTGGCGAAGGTTTCCCGCGGCGTCCAGCCCAGTTCGCGGGCGATCTTGCCGGCGTCGATGGCGTAGCGCAGGTCGTGCCCCGGCCGGTCGGCCACGTGGGTGATCAGGTCGGCGTAGCGCGCCACCCCGGCCGGATGTTCGGGGGCGAGTTCTTCCAGCAGGGCGCAGACGGCGCGCACGACGTCGATGTTGCGCTGCTCGTTGCGGCCGCCGATGTTGTAGGTTTCCCCGGGCACGCCCGACTCGACCACGCGCAGCAGGGCGCGCGCGTGGTCCTCGACGTAGAGCCAGTCGCGGACCTGCAGGCCCTGGCCGTAGACGGGCAGGGGCTTGCCTTCCAGGGCGTTCAGGATGACCAGCGGGATCAGCTTTTCCGGGAAGTGGCAGGGACCGTAGTTGTTCGAGCAGTTGGTCACCAGCACGGGCAGGCCGTAGGTGCGGTGCCAGGCCCGCACCAGGTGGTCCGATCCCGCCTTGCTGGCGGAATAGGGCGAACTGGGCGCGTAGGGCGTGGTTTCCGTGAACAGGGCTTCGGTGCCGGCCAGGTCGCCGTAGACCTCGTCGGTGGAAATATGGTGGAAGCGGAAGGCGGCGCGCGCGCCGGCGTCCAGCCCGTTCCAGTGGGCGCGGGCGGCCTCCAGCAGCGTGTAGGTGCCGACCATGTTGGTGTGCACGAAGGCGGCGGGGCCGTCGATGGACCGGTCCACGTGGGATTCGGCCGCCAGGTGCATCACGGCATCGGGGCGGTGGCGCGCGAAGACGTCCGCCAGGCCCGCCGCGTCGCAGATGTCCAGGTGCTCGAAGGCGTAGCGCGGGTCCCGCGCGACGGAGGCCAGGGATTCCAGGTTGCCGGCGTAGGTCAGCTTGTCGACGTTGACGACCGAGTGACCGGTATGGCCGATGAGATGCCGGATCAGGGCGGAGCCGATGAAGCCGGCGCCGCCGGTGACGAGGATCTTCATAGCCGCTTGATGAAGACCAGGCTGTTGCGCGAATGGTTGTAGTGGGCGCGCTTTTCGTGGGGCAGGTCGGACACGCCGCCCTGGACGAAGCCGCGCTTCAGGAACCAGTGCGAGGTGCGCGTGGTCAGCACGAACAGGCGCCGGGCGCCCTGGGCGCGGGCGCTGGTCTCGGCGTGGCGCAGCAGTTTTTCGCCGTCGCCCGTGCCCTGCCATTCGGGATGCACGATGAGACAGGCCATTTCGGCCATGCCGTCGTCCAGGTAGGGGATCAGGGCCACGCAGCCGTAGATCACGCCGTCGTGCTCCAGCACCGTGAATTTTTCCACGTCGCGCTCGATCGTGGCGCGGCCGCGCGGCACCAGGGTGCCGTCGGCCTCCAGGGGCTCGATCAGCTGGACGATGGCGCCCACGTCGTCGGCGCCGGCCGGGCGCAGGTCTTCCAGGGTGTCCTCGACCACCATGGTGCCCACCCCGTCGTGGGTGAAGATTTCCAGCAGGATGCTGCCGTCCATGGTGTAGGGCACCAGGTGCGCGCGCGCCACCCCGCGCTTGACCGCCAGCGAGGCGTGGCGCAGGAAGGCGGACGTGTCCTCGTCCAGGATGTCCTGGGCGAGCAGGTCGTCGGCGTCCTTGCGGGCCAGTTCCGTGTCCACCGAGCCGTCGGTCTCGGTGACGGTGCGGTTCTGCGTCAGGAAGATCAGCTTTTCGGCGCGCAGCGCCACGGCGGCGTTGGTGGCCAGGTCTTCCATGGCCAGGTTGAAGGCCTCGCCGGTGGGGGAAAAGCCCAGCGGCGACAGCAGCACGATGGCGCCCTGGCTGATGACGTTGCGCATCGCCTCGATGTCCAGCTTGCGCACCGTACCGGCGCGCCGGTAGTCCACGCCGTCGATCACGCCGACCGGGCGTGCGGTGACGAAATTGCCGGAGATCACGCGGATCTTGGCGTGCGACATGGGCGTGTTGGGCAGCCCCTGGCTGAAGGCGGCCTCGATGTCCAGGCGGATTTCCCCGGCGGCTTCCTTGGCGCATTCCAGGGCTTCCGGGCTGGTGGGCTCCGTGCCCCGGCCGAACTGGGTGGTGTGGCCTTTCAGGCGCAGCTGTTCGTTGACCTGGGGGCGCGAGCCGTGCACCAGGACCAGCTTGATTCCCAGGGCGGACAGCAGCGACAGGTCCGCCACCAGGTCCTCCAGGCCGCCGTCCTCGATCAGTTCGCCGCCGAAGGCCACGACGAAGGTCTTGCCGCGGAAGTCGTGCACGTAGGGGGCGACCTCGCGGAACCATCGCACGAACTGCGCGGGGGCGAATTCGGGGGCGTCCTGGGCGGAATAGGTGTCGGTTTCTGCGGAACTCATGGCGGGCGGCGGGGATCGGGTCTCGAAAGGTGGGCGGGCGTCGGTTTCTTGCGATAGCGAAATTATAATGAGCGATTGTCCTTTTCCCGACCGATTCTGTGGCGCCGGGCGGACAGTCCGCTTCATCCCTCCGTGGAATCCGACGTTTTGCCAGAAAATCCATCGCAACCGGCCCGCCGGGCGCCCGCCCGGTCCGCGCAGCCGCGCCCGCCCGCCGGCGCCGGCGACCGGCCCCTGCCGCCCATCCAGTATCCGGAAGACCTGCCGGTCAGCGCCTGCCGCCAGGAGATCGCGCGCGCCATCGCCGATCATCCGGTGGTCATCGTCTGCGGCGAGACCGGTTCGGGCAAGACCACCCAGCTGCCCAAGATCTGCCTGGAACTGGGGCGCGGCCGGACCGGCATGATCGGCCATACCCAGCCGCGCCGCCTGGCCGCGACTTCCGTCGCGCAGCGCGTGGCCGAGGAACTGAAGACCGAACCGGGCGACTGGGTGGGCTACCAGATCCGCTTTTCCGAGCGCGCCGGCCCGGCCACGGCCATCAAGCTGATGACCGACGGCATCCTGCTGGCCGAGACCCAGCGCGATCCCCTGCTGCGCCGCTACGACACCCTGATCATCGACGAGGCGCACGAGCGCAGCCTGAACATCGATTTCCTGCTGGGTTTCCTGAAGCGCCTGCTGACGCGCCGCAAGGACCTGAAGCTGATCATCACCTCGGCCACCATCGACGCCGACCGCTTCGCCCGCCATTTCGGCGCGCCGGACCGGCCGGCGCCGGTGATCCAGGTCTCGGGCCGCCTGTTTCCGGTGGAACTGCGCTACCGCCCCGTGCGGCGCGATGACGAGGACGCCCCCGCCGGCCGCAAGCCGGGGCAGGGCGACGAGGAGCGCGACCTGGTCGACGCCGTGGTGGACGGCGTGGACGAATGCGCCCGCCACGGCACCGGCGACGTGCTGGTCTTTTTGCCCGGCGAGCGCGAAATCCGCGAATGCGCCGAGGCCCTGCGCAAGCGCCATCCCGTCGGCGCCCTGGTGCTGCCGCTGTATGCGCGGCTGTCGCGCGCCGAACAGGAGCAGATCTTCCATCCGCGCGGCAACGCCCGGCGCATCGTGCTGGCCACCAACGTGGCCGAGACCTCGCTCACGGTGCCGGGCATCCGCTACGTCGTCGACAGCGGCCTGGCGCGCATCAAGCGCTATTCCTGGCGCAGCAAGGTCGAGCAGCTGCGCATCGAGCCGATCAGCCAGGCCTCGGCCAACCAGCGCGCCGGCCGCTGCGGCCGCCTGGGGCCGGGCGTGTGCGTGCGCCTGTACGCCGAAGAAGACTTCAAGCAGCGCCCGGCCTTCACGGACCCGGAAATCCTGCGCTCGTCCCTGGCTTCCGTCATCCTGCGGATGAAGTCGCTGCGGCTGGACGACATCGAGGCCTTTCCCTTCGTCGAGCCGCCCACGGGCCGGGCCGTCGCCGACGGCTACCAGCTGCTGCAGGAACTGGGCGCGCTCGACGAGCGCAACCGCCTGACCGCCGTGGGCCGCGCCCTGGCGAAGCTGCCCGTCGACCCGCGCATCGCGCGCATGGTCTTCGCCGCGCACGAACACCAGTGCCTGGCGGAAATCCTCGTCATCGCGGCGGCGCTGTCGGTCCAGGACCCGCGCGACCGCCCCATGCAGGCGCGCGAGGCCGCCGACAACGCCCACGCCCAGTTCAACGACAAGCAGTCGGAATTCCTCGCCTGGCTGAAGCTCTGGCAGTGGTACGGCGAGCAGGTCGCGCACAAGGCCTCGCAGCGCAAGCTGGTGGACCAGATCCGTGCGAAATTCCTGTCGCCCATCCGGCTGCGCGAATGGCACGACACGCACACGCAGCTGCTGACCCTGGCGCGCGAACAGGGCTGGCGGCTGAACCAGACCCCGGCCACGCGCGAGCAGATCCACATGGCCCTGCTGGCCGGCCTGCTGGGCAACATCGGCATGAAGTCCGAGGACGGCGGCCTGTACCAGGGCGCGCACGACATCCGTTTCGCCATCCACCCCGGTTCGCCCCTGCAGAAGAAGGCCGGCCGCTGGGTGCTGGCGGCCGAACTGGTGGAAACCACCCGCCTGTACGCCCGCTGCGTGGCGCAGATCGAGCCGGCCTGGGTCGAGCGGGCCGGGGCGCACCTGCTCAAGCGCGCCTGGTCCGATCCGCGCTGGGAAAAGAAGGCCGGCCAGGTGGTCGCCAACGAGCGTGGCACCGTGCACGGCCTGCCGGTGTACACCGGGCGCCGCGCGCACTACGGCCGCATCGACCCCAAGGCCGCGCGGGAAATCTTCATCCGCGACGCCCTGGTGCCAGGGGACATCGACAGCAGGCTGCCCTTCATCGCCCACAACCGGCGGCTGATCGCGTCCATCGAGCGGCTGGAACACCAGAGCCGCCGTCCGGACATCCTGGTGGACGACGCGCTGATCCACGCCTTCTACGACCGGCAGATCCCCGCCGACGTGAGCCAGACGGCCGCGCTGGAGGCCTGGTACAAGGGCCTGGACGCCGAGGCGGCCGCGCGGCTGAACCTGAGCCGCGACGAATTGATGCGCCACGACGCCGCCGGCGTCACGACGGAAGTCTTCCCGCGCCGCCTGGCCTGGGCCGGGACCGAGCTGGCGGTGGACTACCATTTCGAGCCCGGCTCGCCACGCGACGGCATGACGCTGACCGTGCCGCTGTTCGCGCTCAACCAGATCGACGCCGCGCGCTGCGAGTGGCTGGTGCCCGGCATGCTCAAGGAAAAGGCCCACCTGCTGCTGAAATCCCTGCCGCAGAAGCTGCGCCGCCACTGCGTGCCGCTGCCCGACTACGCGGCCGGCTTCCACGAACGCTGGTTCGAGCGCGCCGCCGACCCGGGCATGGGCCTGCTGGACGCGCTGGCGCAGGACATCTGGGAACAGTGCCGGGTGCGCGTCCAGGCCACCGACTTCAAGCTGGAGACGCTGCCGCAGCACCTGTTCATGAACTTCAAGGTGGTGGACGAGCACGGCCGCATGCTGTCCGGCGGCCGCAGCCTGGACCAGCTGCGCGCCGAGCACGGGCGCCAGGCCCAGGCCTCCTTCCAGCAGCTGGCCTCCCGCGATCAGCAGGCCGCCAAGGTCCTGGACCACGAGGGCCTGACGGCCTGGACTTTCGGCGAGCTGCCGGAACTGCTGGAAATCCAGCGCGGCGGCCAGTCCCTGATCGGCTATCCGGCGCTGCGCGACCGGGGCGAATCCTGCGACCTGGACGTCTTCGACGATCCCCAGGAGGCCCGGCGCGTGCACGCGGTCGGCCTGCGCCGCCTGTTCCGCCTGGCCCTGCGGGAGCAGGTCCGCTACCTGGAAAAGAACCTGCCGGACCTGACCCGCATGGGCATGCTGTACATGGACCTGGGCACCCAGCAGGAACTGCGCGACCAGCTGATCGACGCGGCGCTGGACCAGGCCTGCCTGATGGAGCCCTGGCCCGCCGACGCGGCGTCCTTCGATCGGCGCTGCGTCGACGGCCGCGCGCGGCTGGGCCTGCTGGCCCAGGAACGGGCCCGGCTGGCCGGCGTCATCCTGGCCGAACGCGCCGCCCTGGTCAAAAAACTGCCCCAGGCCCGCCCCTGGCCGCAGGCGCAGCAGGACATCCGCCAGCAGCTCGACGCCCTGGTGGGCCCGGCCTTCGTGCGCGACACGCCGCCGGAACAGCTCGGGCACCTGCCGCGCTACCTGAAGGCCGCGCAGATGCGCATCGACAAGCTGCGCGCCGATCCCGCGCGCGACGCCGCCGCGATGGCCGACATCGCCCGGCTGGCCGCGCCCTGGCAGCGGGCGCGGGCGGCGCTCAAGGGCGCGCCCGACGCCAGCCTGGAGGCCTTCCGCTGGCAGCTGGAGGAACTGCGCGTGGCGCTTTACGCCCAGACGCTGCGCACGCCCTTTCCGGTCTCGGTCAAGCGCCTGGAAAAGGCCTGGGCCGCCATGCCGCGATAGCGCCCCGGACACTCGATACAATCCCCTTATGACCACGTCCCCAGACACCCCCCTGTTCGTCCACCTGCGCAGCCACTCCGAGTTTTCCGTGGTGGACGGGATCGCGCGCATCCCCGACCTGATCGACCGGGCGCGGGAATTCGGCCAACCGGCCATGGCGATCAGCGACCTGGCCAATCTGTTCGGCTGGATCAAGTTCTACAAGGCGGCCCGCAAGGCCGGCATCAAGCCCATCGCCGGCTGCGACGTCTGGCTGCACAACCCGGCGGACGAGGACAAGCCCTTCCGCGTGCTGCTGCTGGCCTCTTCCCATGACGCCTACCTGGACCTGTGCGAACTGCTGGCCCGCGCCTGGACGGAAAACAGCCAGCGGGGCCGGGCGGAAATGCGCCGAGAATGGCTGTCGGGCCGGAACGGCCTGATCGCCCTGTCGGGCGCGCGCGGGGGCGACGTGGGCCAGGCCCTGGAATCCGGCCGCGAGGACGAGGCCCGCCGCCTGGCGCGCCAATGGGCCGCCGATTTCCCGGACGCGTATTTCATCGAGCTGCAGCGCGCCGGTTTCGACGGCGACGAGGCCTACGTCCAGTCGGCGCTGCGCCTGGCGGCGGACTGTGGCCTGCCGGTGGTGGCCACCCATCCGATCCAGTTCATCGCGCCGTCCGACTTCCGCGCCCACGAGGCCCGCGTCTGCATCGCCGAAGGCGAACTGCTGGGCAACCCGCGCCGCGTCCGGCGCTTCACCGCCGAACAATACATGCCCGACAGCGCCGACATGGCGCGCCGCTTCGCGGACGTGCCCTCGGCCCTGGCCAACGCGGTGCAGATCGCCCGCCGCTGCAACCTGACCCTGACCCTGGGCGAACCGCAGCTGCCGCTGTTCCCCACGCCGGACGGCGTGTCGCTGGACGACTACCTGGCGCAACTGGCCAACGAGGGCCTGGCGCGCCGCATGGCCCAGCTGTATCCGGACGCCGACGAACGCGCCCGCCGGATGCCCGCCTACCAGGAACGCCTGGACCTGGAATGCAAGACCATCATCGACATGGGCTTCCCCGGCTACTTCCTGATCGTGCAGGACTTCATCAACTGGGGCAAGAACAACGGCGTGCCGGTGGGGCCGGGCCGGGGCTCGGGCGCGGGCTCGCTGGTGGCCTTCAGCCTGGGGATCACCGACCTGGATCCCCTGCGCTACGACCTGCTGTTCGAGCGCTTCCTGAACCCCGAGCGCGTGTCCATGCCCGACTTCGACGTGGACTTCTGCCAGGACAACCGCGAGCGGGTCATCGAATACGTCAAGGAAAAGTACGGCCGCGACGCCGTCAGCCAGATCGCCACCTTCGGCACCCTGGGCGCCAAGGCCGTGGTGCGCGACGTGGGCCGTGTGCTGGAAATGCCCTACAGCGTCTGCGACCGGCTCTCGAAGATGATCCCCTTCAATCCGGCCGACCCCTGGTCGCTGGACCGCACGCTGGAACACGAGCCCGCCTTCCGCGAACTCTACGATTCCGACGAGGAGATCCACGCGCTGATCGACCTGGCCCGGCCCCTGGAAGGCCTGACGCGCAACATCGGCATGCACGCCGGCGGGGTGCTGATCGCGCCGGGCAAGCTGACCGACTTCTGCCCCCTGTACTGCCAGCCGGGCAGCGAATCCAGCGTCGTGTCCCAGTTCGACAAGGACGACGTCGAGGCCGCCGGCCTGGTCAAGTTCGACTTCCTGGGCCTGCGCAACCTGACGATCCTGGACTGGGCCGTGCGCTACGTGCGCGAATTCAATCCGGACAAGCGCGATTTCGACCTGATGGCGCTGCCGCTGGACGACCAGGCCACCTACGACCTGCTGTCGGCCGCCAACACCACGGCGGTGTTCCAGCTGGAATCGCGCGGCATGAAGGAACTGCTGAAAAGCATGCGGCCCAACACCTTCGAAGACGTGGTCGCCCTGCTGGCGCTGTTCCGGCCCGGGCCGCTGGAATCCGGCATGGTGGTCGACTTCGTCAACCGCAAGCACGGCCGCGCCGAGGTCGATTATTTCCACCCCGACCTGGAACCCGTGCTCAAGAGCACCTACGGCGTCATCGTCTACCAGGAACAGGTGATGCTGATCTCGCAGATCATCGGCGGCTATTCCCTGGGCGGCGCCGACCTGCTGCGCCGCGCCATGGGCAAGAAAAAGGCCGAGGAAATGGCCAAGCACCGCGCGATCTTCCAGGAAGGCGCGGTCAAGAAGGGCTACGACCCGGATCTGGCCACCCATCTGTTCGACCTGATGGAAAAATTCGCGGGCTACGGCTTCAACAAGAGTCACTCCGCCGCCTACGCCCTGATTTCCTACCAGACCGCCTGGCTCAAGGTCTACCATCCGGCGGAATTCCTGGCCGCGACCATGCTGTCCGACATGGACGACACGGACAAGATCCAGATCTTCTGGCGCGACGCCCTGGAAAACGACGTGGCCGTCCTGCCGCCCGACGTCAACGAATCCGGCTACCGGTTCGCGCCGGTGGCCGACGCGCACACCGCCCAGGGGCGTCCGCCGCGCACCATCCGCTACGGCCTGGGCGGGGTCAAGGGCACCGGCCAGTCCGCCGTCGAGGCCATCATCGCCGCCCGCGAGGCCGGCGGTCCGTTCACGGGGCTGTTCGACTTCTGCGCGCGGGTGGACCGCCACGCCGTCAACCGGCGCACCATCGAGGCCCTGATCCGCGCCGGGGCCTTCGACGCCCTGGAATCCAACCGCGCGGCCCTGATCGAAGCCCTGGGCAGCGCCATCGAGGCCGCCGAGCAGGCCGAGCGCAACGCCAACCAGGTCTCGCTGTTCGACGACAACACGGACGAACTGGTGGCCGACGAGGTCGCGCGCGTCGCGCCCTGGGATCTGGAAACCCACCTGACGGAAGAAAAGACCGCCCTGGGCTTCTATTTCAGCGGCCATCTGTTCGATGCCTGGCGCGACGAGATCCGCCGGGTGGCGCCCACGCCGCTGGCGCGGCTGGCGCCCTCGCGCGGCCAGCAATGGCTGGCCGGCGTGCTGGCGGAAGTGCGCGTGCGCATGACCCGGCGCGGCAAGATGCTGTATGCCCTGCTGGACGACGGCAGCGCCCAGATCGAGGTCGCGATCTTCAACGAGCTCTACGAACAGCACCGCCAGAGCCTGAAGGAAGACCGTCCCCTGGTGATCCAGGGGCGCGTCAGCCACGACGATTATTCCGGCGGCCTGCGCGTGTCGGCCGACGAACTGTACGACCTGCAGCGCGTGCGCGAGAGCCGCGCGCGCAGCCTGCGCCTGTCCGTGTCCGACGGCCTGGACACCGGCCGCCTGCAGGAACTGCTGGCCCCCTGGCGCTCGGCCGAGTCCGGCGTGCCGGTGGAGCTGCGCCTGCGCGGCGCGCGCTTCTCCTGCCTGCTGCGGCTGGGCGAGGACTGGCGCGTGCGCATGGACGAAACCCTGATCGCGGATGCCCGGCAGTGGCTGTCCTACGACGACGTGGAGATCCATTACGGATGAAGCCGCTGCGTATCCTCCATTCCGAGGCGGCGACCGGCTTTGGCGGCCAGGAAAACCGCATCTTCAAGGAAATGCGCGCCATGCGCGCCGCCGGCCATCACCTGGAGGCGCTGTGCCAGCCGCATGCCCGCCTGGCGCAGCGCCTGCGCGAAGAAGGCTTCCAGGTCCACACGATGCCGATGGACGGGCCGCGCAACTATTTCCGGGGGGTGCTCCGGGTCCGTCGCATCCTGAAGGAAGGCCGCTTCGACGTGCTGAACACGCACAGCCGCCGCGACACGATGCTGGCGGGCGTGGCGGCGCGCCTGGCGGGCACGCCGCTGATCGTGCGCACGCGGCATCTGGCGATCAGGCCGGGCTCCCTGCTTTCCTATACGGGCGTGCCGCACCGCGTGACGACGGTCAGCGATTATGTGCGCAGGCTGCTGGTCGAGCAGGGCGTTGCCGAGGATCGTGTGGCCACCGTCTATTCGCCGATTCCGCTGCCGCCGCGTGTCGAGCATTCCTCACTGCGTGCCGAGCTGGGCCTGCCGGCCGATGCGGTCGTGGTCGGCTGCGTGGCGATCATGCGCGAAAAAAAAGGGCATCGGGCCTTGATCGATGCCATGGCCGGACTGTTGAAGAGGCCCGACGTCTTCCTGGTGCTGGTCGGCGATGGATCTCCCTTGCTGGAGAACCTGAAGGAGTACGTCGAATCCCGGGGCTTGCAGGCGAAGGTCCTGTTCACGGGAAGGCGGTCTGATATTCCCAACGTGCTGGCCGGCTTCGATCTGTTCGCTCTGGCAACGGAACAAGAGGCCTCCGGGACCGTGTTCGTCGAAGCGGCGGCCGCCGGCCTGCCGGTGATCGGCACGGACGTGGGGGGGGTGTCGGAGATGCTGCGGAACGGCGAGACCGGCCTGCTCGTGCCCCTGCATGACGCGGCGGCGCTGACGGCGGCGCTGACGGCGCTGATCGACGACCCGGAGCGTCGCCGCGCCATGGGGCGGGCGGGCCTGCGTTTCGTGCGCGAGGGGGGCCGCTTTACACTGGATGGATTGGTGAGCAGGACCGAGCTGTGCTATGAACGATGGTTGGAGGAACGCAGGCCATGAAGCGAAGCCGCACGGTCCCCGTGCTCATGTATCATCATGTGACCCCGGCGGGAGGGGCCATCAACGTCACGCCCGAGCACTTTCGAGACCAGCTGGCCTGGCTCAGGGCGCATGGTTATCGCAGCCTTACATGCGACGAGTTCGCCATGCATCTGGCGGGGACTCCTGCTCCGGCCCGGTCCGTGTTGATCACCTTCGATGATGGCTATTTGGACAATTATGTCTATGCCTGGCCTCTGCTGCGGGAATACGGTTTTCACGCGGCCATTTTCATCGTGACGTCTTGGGTGGGCGATGGTCCCGCGCGCCCCTGCATGGGCGAGGACGCCCCTTTGCCGGCCACTCCGGATCACGAGGCGTGCAAGCGTCAGATCGCGGCGGGCGTGCCGGTCGAGGCGGCCTTGCGCTGGTCCGAAATCGAGCGGATGCGTGCCGGCGGCGTGATCGAATTCCACAGCCATACCCATACCCATACCCGCTGGGACAAGCTGGAAGGCGACAAGAAGAACGTCCGCATGGCCGACGAGCTGGCGCAGTCGCGCGCCTGCCTGGCACGGCGCCTGGGCGAGGTCTCCGACCACTTGTGCTGGCCGCAGGGGTATTTCGATCCCGACTATGTCCGTATCGCCCGGGAGGCCGGTTTCCGATACCTGTACACCACGCGGGCCTTCGGCCGCAACCGGCCCGGGTCGGATCCGGCTTCGATTTTCCGCTTTGCCGTGCGCGACACCAGCGGCACCTCGGTGGGTCGCCGTATCCGGGTCGCATCCGATCCGTTGCTGGCACCGGCCTTCAATGCCTGGAAACGATGGAAGCGCGGCGAGCGCTACGCGGGATGAAGCTCTCAGTCATCGTCATCACCAAGAACGAGTCCGCGCACATCGGCGACTGCCTCGATTCCGTGGCCTTCGCCGACGAGATCGTCGTGCTGGATTCCGGCAGCACGGATGACACCCGCGAGATTGCCCGGGCGCGAGGCGCGCGGGTCGAGGCCTCGCCGGACTGGCCCGGCTTCGGCCCGCAGAAGAACCGTGTCCTGGCGCTCGCCACCGGCGACTGGGTGCTGTCCATCGACGCCGACGAGCGGGTGACGCCCGAACTGGCCCAGGCCATCCAGCGGGCCATCGCAGCGCCCGACGCCGAGGGCTATCGCATCGCCCGGCTCTCGAATTTCTGCGGCCGCTGGATCCGCCACAGCGGCTGGTGGCCGGACTACGTCGTCCGGCTGTTCCGGCGTGAAGCGGGGCGCTTCACCGACGTCCCGGTGCATGAGCACGTCGAGGTGCGGGGCGAGACGGCCACCCTGCATGGCGGACATTTCCTGCATTATCCCTATGCCAGTCTCGAAGCGCTGGTGGACAAGCTCAATCGCTACTCGACCGAAGCCGCGCGCGCGGCCTTCGACCGGGGACGCCGTACGGGTCCGCTGGGGCCGATCGGCCATGGAGCCTGGACCTTCGTTCGCATCTATCTGCTGCGGCGCGGCTTTCTGGACGGCTGGCAGGGCCTGGTACTGGCCGGCATGGCGGCGGCGGGCAGTTTCTTCCGCTATGCGAAACTTTACTGGCGGATCCGTCAGTCCGGACAGCCCTGAGCGCATGAAGATCCTCTATACGAATTTCCATCCTCGCAATGGTGGCGGCCACGCAACCTACGTCGCCAATCTGGCCCGCTGTCTGCAGGGAGCGCACGAAATCACCGTCGCCACGCCCGGTACCAGCCGCCTCTTTGCCCAGGCCGGCCAGATTCCCGGGGTCCGTTGCGTGGATGTGGTCTACAGCATGCGTTTGCAGCCGATGATTGCCGAGGTGCGCCGCTTGCGTCGTCTTCTGGGCGAGGGCCGTTTCGATGTCGTGCATGTCAACGGTTCCGCCGACCATCGGCAGGTCATGCTGGCGTGCTTGGGCATGCGCTCCCGTCCGCGCATCGTCTGGACCAAGCACAACACCATGCAGGCGCGTAGTTTCGGCCATTGGGTGCGCGCCCGGTTCGGCACCGACGGGGCGATCGGGGTCAGCGAGTTCGTGACGCGGATGCTGCGTCAGACGGCCTATCGGCGTTTGCCCTTGCGCGCTATCCATCATGGCGTCGATACCGAGCGCTTTCATCCGTGGGCACCCGCCGAGGTCTCCGAGGCGCGGCGGTCCCTGTTGGGGGACCTGCCTGCGGATGCCCTGGTGCTGGCAAGCGTAGGCGGGACGGACCGGGACAAGGGCTGGCTGGTGCTGGCACAGGCGCTGGCCCGTCTGCCTGGCGACATGAAGCGGCGGGTTCGCATGCTGGTGGCCGGCGACCCGCCGCGTGGCGCGCTGCGCCGGGATTTCGAGGCACTGGACGTCGGGCCGGCGGTCGTGTTCCCAGGCCTGGTGGACAATCCGGAGCGCGTGCTGGCGGCGGCCGATTTCGGGTTCGTCCTGTCTTTCCACGAAGCCTGCTCCTTCGCGGCCTGCGAGTCGCTGTCCATGGGACTGCCGACTTTGGTTTCGGACGCGGGCGGCCTGCCGGAGGTTGTGCGTCATGGCACGGACGGCTGGATCGTCCCGGCCGGCGACGTGGACGCGGCCGAAGCCTGGCTGCGGGACCGGCTGGCGCACCCGGTGCCGCCCTCGATGTCCGCCGCCGCCCGCGCCAGGGCGCAGGAATGCTTTTCCATACCGGTCTTCGCGGAGCGGACCCTGGCGTTCTACCGGCAGGTCTGCGCGTGATGCCGGCCCGGCCGATATAATCCGCTGATGATCCCTATCCTCATGTACCACCAGATCGGGGAACCCGGCCCGCGCGGTACGCCCTACCGGGGCCTGACCGTGCATCCCCGGGATTTCCGGCGCCAGATGCTGTGGCTGCGGCGCCTGGGCTACCGGGGGCTGTCCATGGCCCGGCTGGGGCCCTATCTGCGCGGGGAAAAACAGGGCAAGGTCGTCGGCATCACCTTCGACGACGGCTATGCCAACGTGCTGGAGCACGCGGTGCCGGTGCTCGAGGAATGCGGCTTCGAGGCCACCAACTACTTCGTCGTCCGCCAGCTGGGCGGCAGCAACGTCTGGGACGCCGACGAGGGCGTGCCGCCCGCGCCGCTCATGGATGCCGACGGGGTGCGGGCCTGGGCGGCCGCCGGCCACGAGGTCGGCTCGCATACCCTGAACCATCCCGTCCTGCCGCGCATCTCGCCGGAACTGGCCGTCAATGAAATCCGCGATTCGCGCGACGCGCTGGAACAGATCGCGGGCGTCCCGGTGCGGGCCTTCTGCTATCCCTACGGCAAGTTCACCCCCGCGCTGGCGGATATCGCGCGCGAGGCCGGCTATGACAGCGCCACCACCACCGCGCGCGGCCTGGCGCGGCCGGACGACGATCCCTACGCGCTGCCGCGCGTGGCCGTCATGCGCTCGACCCATCTGCTGCGTTTCCTGCAGAAATGCCTGACGCAGCTCGAAGACCGGCGCCGCCGCAAGGCCGAAGCCGCCGACCATGGCTGAAGCCCCCCTGTCCATCGCCTTCGTCGTCGACCGTTTCGGCAACCGCTACGGCGGCGCCGAAGCCTATGGCGTGGCGCTGGTGCGGGAACTGGCCGCCGCCGGCCACCAGGTCACGGTCTTCGCCCGGGAATACGATCCCGCCTGCGACCTGCGGCTGCCGTTCCGGCCGATCGTCGTCGGCCGGCGCTGGCCCAGCTGGGTCCGGGTCTGGCTGTTCGCCCGGCGCGCGGCGCGCGCCACGCGCGGCGGCTACGATATCGTCCATTCCCACATGAACGGCTGGTGCGGCGATGTGGAGGTCGTGCACGTCACGCCGGTGCGCTACCGCTGGCGGGTGCAGCCCATGTCCGGCGCGCGGCGCTGGCTGTCGCGCATCAGTCCCCGGGTCCGGACCTACCTGGGCCTGGAGGCCCGGCGCGTGGCGCCCCGGCCCGGCCATCGGGTCGTGGCGGTGTCGCAGCTGATCGCCCACCAGCTGTCGCAGGCCTACGGCCCGGCCCTGGCCGCGCCCGTGATCGCCCCGGGCGTGGCGCAGGCCGATCCCGTCACGGATGAACGGCGCCGCCAGGCGCGGGCCGGGCTGGACCTGCCGGCCGCCGGCACGCTGTGCCTGCTGGTGGCGCGCAATCCGATGCGCAAGGGCCTGCCCACCGTGCTCCAGGCGCTCGCCGAATTGCCCGACGACGTGCTGCTGCTGGTGGTCGGCGCCAATGCGGCCTCGCGCGATTGCGTGGCCCGCGCGCCGGAATCCGTGCGCGGCCGGGTGCACCTGGTGGCGGAGACCTCGCAGGTCGAGCCCTATTACCAGGCGGCCGACCTGTACGTGCATCCCACCCTGAACGACAGCTTCGGCATGGCGCCCCTGGAGGCCATGTCCTTCGGGTTGCCCGTGATCCTCAGCCCCGCGCCCTGGTGCGGCTTCGCCCAGTATGTCCGGCCGGACGCCGAGGCCCTGGTGCTCAGCCATCCGGAACGGGCGGACGAGCTCGCCCTGGCCATCGGACGGCTGCGTTCGGACGCCGATCTGCGGGAGCGGCTGCGAGCCGGCGCGCGGGACGTGCTGGCCCGCCACGCCTGGCCGGAAGTCGCCCGCCGGTATCTGGACCTGTACGCGGAAATCCTGCGGGAACGCGGCGGCGCCGCGTCCTGAGCCCCGCGTTCCGCCCGGAAGGGCATGCGGGGATCCTCCCGGCGGGCGGCCTCAGGCCCAGCCGCGCGCCCAGTAGACCAGCAGCCCCAGGTATTCCTTGATGATCGAACGGCTGGCGTTCAGCGCGCGCAGGTCCGGCAGCCAGAACGAGAAGTCGGGATCGTCGGGGACCACGATCTGGGGAGGCGAGGGCGCCGCGATCGGGTTCAGGCCCTGGTTCTGGAAACTGGCCATGGAGCGGGGCATGTGCAGGGCGGACGTCACCAGCAGGAAGCGCTCGATGCCCCGGTCGCGCAGGAGCCGGGCCGTGAAGACCGCGTTCTCGCGCGTGGTGTCGCTCTGGTTTTCCTTCATGATGGACTGGGCGGGCACGCCGTCGCGTTCCAGGGCCGAGGCCATCATGGCCGCCTCGCTCTGCCCGCCGTCCAGGGCGGCTCCCGAAACGACGACCAGGGGCGCGCGGCCCGCCGCGTACAGCTCGGCGGCCGTGTCGGTGCGCAGGATCGCCGTGTCGCGGTCGTAGGGTTCGAACCAGTTGCGCCGGCCGTTGGCGGAATTGCCGCCCAGGACCACGATCGCCTGGGCCGTCGGCATCATGGCCGCCGGCCTGTAGGGATAGCGCTGCTCCAGCAGGCCGCCGGCCCACAGCGAAGACGTCGGCAGGGACCAGAACAGCACCCAGGCCAGGGCGCCTGCCGCCAGGATGCCGGACGTCTTGCGCCAGCGCAGGATGAACAGGAGCAGGGCCAGCACCAGCAGGGTGACCGACAGGTTCAGGGGGATCAGCAGGTTGCCGAGAAAAGCGGTGATCGTCATGCGGCGGGAGGCGTGTCGAGGAGGTCCAGCGCGGTGGACAGGACGTCGGGGGCGGCGGGCCAGGCGTCCATGCGGCCCATGCGCACGGCCCGGTTGGACCAGGGACCGGTGCGGGCTGGATCGGTGACGCCGAACAGGGTGATCTGCCGGGCGCCTGCGGCGGCGCCCAGGTGCGAGACCCCGGAATCGTTGCAGATCACCAGGGCCGCGCGGCGGGTCAGGGCGGCGAAGGCGCCCAGTCCCAGGGGCGGCAGCGGCAGGGCGGTGGGAGCGTTGTCGAGCGCGGCCCGGCGCTCGGATTCGGGGGGCGACATGGCGACCGTCAGGCCGCGCGCCTGCAGGGAACGGGTCAGGCTGTCGAAGCCCGGCCAGACCTTGACGCGGCCCCTGTGCAGCCCCGTCGCCGTCGGGGCGATCAGCACGAAGCCGCCGCTGGCCAGCCCCGCCCCGGCCAGTGCCCGGGACGCCTCGTCCTCGTGGGCGGTGGCGGCCTGCCAGCGCAGTTCGTCGGCGGGCTGGGGAGGCGGTTCCGGCAGGCGCCACTGCGCCAGCGCGCGGCGGGTCAGGTGGTACCAGGACTGCACCGCGTGCAGCGGCCCGGACGGCTTGGCGCAGGGCCAGCGCAGGATCAGGCTGCGGCCGTCGTCGCGGTAGCCGGCGCAAGGGATGCCCGCGAAACGGAACACCAGGGCGCTGGACAGGGAATCGGGCAGCAGCAGGCCCAGGGGCCGTCCGTGGAGCGCCTGCCGTCGCGCGTTGCGCACGGCCGCCCGGTCGGCGCGCCAGGCCCCCTTCATGGGGACGAAGCCGGCCAGCGGGTAGGCGGACAGCAGATCCCGCGCCCAGGGCCGGGCGCAGGCCACGACGGGCAGGCCGGTGGCCAGCAGGGCTTCCAGGCTGGGCAGGCTCATGCAGACGTCGCCGACCCAGTTGGGCAGGCGGACGTACAGGGCGGGGCTGGGAGAGGGTGTCAACGCGATGGCTCCATCGGCCCGCCGGAGAAATCGGGTGTGGGCGGGCTAAAATGCGTGATTCACAAGTATATAAGAGAGTGTTGCCGGGTGAAGACTGACACCAATCATGCCGTTGACAGCCGTCCCGTCCGCCTGGACCTGTGGCGCAAGATTTACGTCCGCCTGGGCCGGGATTGGAAGGCGGGGGTCTTGGCGCTCGGATTGCTCAGCGCCGCCTCGGCGACCCAGCCCTTGCTGGCGGTGATCATGAAACCGTTGCTCGATGAAGGGTTTACCGGGGTCAGGCCTTCCTTCATCTGGTCCATCCCCCTGGCCGTGATCGGCATCATGTTTTTGCGTGGCCTGCTGACCTTCGCCGGTTCGTATCTGCTGGCCTGGGTGGCGAACAATATGCTGTTGGGGTTGCGCCGGGAAATGTTCGAGAAGCTGCTCGGGATGTCCGACGGAAGTTTTCGTGCGAGCGATCACGGCAGGCTCATGAATCGCTTCACGATCGATGCGAACAACGTCAGCAGCCTGTCGACCGAGGTCGTGGGCGTCATCGTACGGGAGTCCCTTGCCGTCGTGGCATTGCTGGCGGTCCTGCTGTACATGTCCTGGCAACTGACGCTGATCGTGCTGCTCATGCTGCCGCTCTCCGTATTGTCGGGGCGCTATTTCGTGCGGCGGCTGCGCCGCATCAATCGCGGCAAGATCGGCCTGAATGCGGAACTGACGCGCGTGGTGACCGAGGGGATCGCGGGTCAGCGGGTGATCAAGCTGTTCGATGGCTATGTCCGGGAGCTCGCCCGGTTCGGCGACGTCAATGCCAGCCTGCGGCGCTTCGGCATGCGCGCCGCCAGCGCCGATGCCGCGATGTCGCCCATTTCCCAGTTCTTTGTCGCCGTGTCCGTCGCGATCGTCGTCGCCGTCGCGCTTTACCAGGCCAATCACGAGGGTCTGACGGTCGGCAGTTTCGCGGCCTTCATGGCCGCCCTGGGCCAGATCTTCGATCCGCTCAAGCGCCTGACCAATATCGCCGGCACCACGCAGCGGATGCTGATCTCGGCCGAGAGCGTTTTCGACCTGATCGATACTCCCGTCGAATCGGACACGGGCACGCGCGACGTCGCGGGCCGGCTGCAGGGCCGCGTCGAGTTCCGGTCCTTGACGCATCGCTTCGCCGATGCGGGGCGCGACACCCTGAGCGCGGTGTCCCTGACGGTCGAGGTGGGACAGACCGTGGCGCTGGTGGGGCGTTCGGGCAGCGGCAAGACGACCCTGGTCAACATGCTGCCGCGCTTCATCGAGCCCACGTCCGGCCAGGTGCTGATCGACGGTATCGACGTGCGCGAATTCCGCTTGCGCGCGCTTCGTTCCCAATTGTCCCTGGTCAGCCAGGACGTGGTCATGTTCGAAGGCACGATCGCCGAAAACGTGGCCTATGGCGTACAGGGAGACGTTGCGGAATCCCGTATCCGGGATGCCCTGCAGGCAGCAAGCCTGCTGGATTTCGTCGAGAGTCTGCCCGAGGGCCTGCACACCCAGGTCGGCAGCAATGCCAGCACCCTGTCCGGTGGGCAACGGCAACGCCTGGCCATCGCACGCGCGCTGATCAAGGATGCGCCCATTCTGATCCTGGACGAGGCGACCTCGGCGCTGGACAACGAGTCCGAGCGCCAGGTCCAGGCTTCCCTGGAACGCCTGATGACGGGGCGCACCACGCTGGTGATTGCGCATCGCCTGAGCACGGTGCAAAAGGCCGACCGGATCGTGGTGCTGGACCAGGGCCGGATCGTCGAACAGGGGACTCATGCGGATTTGTTGGCCCAGGGCAGCCTGTACGCCACGCTGTATCGGTTGCAGTTCCAGGACGGACCCGGAACCGGGGCATCGTCCGACTGAATGCTGGACTCACTGGAGGTTTCGATGAAAATTATCCTTGCCCTCGCTTCCCTGGCCGTCCTGTCGGCGTGCGCCGGCAATTCCGCCAGCCTGGGGATCGATCAACTGGAAACGGCGCGCTATCAGGTGACCGAGCGCCGACGCCTGCCGATCGATTTCCCCCGGATACAGCAGAACCTGTTCCGGCATGAGGCTGTTTGTGGGCAGCGCTATACCTTCGAGATGGTGCCCAACGAATCGACGTTCGGTCGCGTAGTCTACCGTCCGACACCGGATGCCGGCTGGGATCGCAGCGTGGTGCTCAGCCTGGTATTGCTGCACAACCGGACCGTCAACGTCAAGGCTTACAGCTATTATTCCGGGCAGTTGGATCGGGTGCGCGAGATGCTCACGGCCATGATGAAGCCGGAGGCGTGCGGCATCGATTCCAGCTGGGAAAACAAGCTCGACGCCGGGGATTGAGTACGGCCGCCCCCTGGGGGCGCATGCCGTGCGGCCTGAGGCGCTTTTTCGCTCAAAGCGCGCGCGTCAAGAAGGGCCTGCCGATTTCGTAGCCGAGGCGGGCGACCCTTTGTCTCAGGGTCTTGGGATGATGCAGGCGGGATGCTCGCGAGGGTTCCAGGCTGGATGCCTGCGCCTGTTCGGATTCCCAGACGATGGCGGGCGAGCTTGCCCACAGGCGGATCAATCCTTTTTCCTGGAACCGGCTCCATTGGTCCGCGACGGTCCAGAGCGGGTGGAGGTGCTCGGACAGGCTTTTGGCGCCTGCGAGATTGATCATGTAGCCGCTCGCGAGCCAGACGCTGCTTGCGGGACGCATTGCGGTCCGCCCGGGGGCCAGCGGTTTGGCCGTGAACCGGTAGCCGCGCGCGACCTTCGTCAGTTGAAGCATTTCAGGATCGCGGGACGACAGGGCCTGGCCAAAACGGCCCTCGAAGCCCGAATTCAGGAGGCGGCCGAAGTCATCGGCCACGCAGACATCATCCTCCAGGATGACCGCGGCCCGATGGTTGCGGGCCACGATATCCCGATAGATGGCGAGATGGCTCAGGGCGCAGCCTATTTCGCCGTTGGATAGTGCGCCGTATTCCCTGGCAAGCAATGGCGCGTCGACGTGGGCGTCCAACTCGGCACGCGCCATCTCCCGGCCGTCGACCGCTTCGAAGAAAGTCGGGGATACGCCTCGAGCGGCCAGCATTTCTTTCATCCTGTCGCGCCGTCCGGTTTCGGAGCGCAGATTGATGACGTAGCAGGGGATCGGGTCGGACATGCTGGAGTCTCTTCAATGAAATGCCAGGATAGGCCCCCGGGAGCGCGCGCGAGTCCATCGCGAGGCTGGTTTTAGCCCTGCCGCTGGCGTCTTCCGTGCGTGCGAGCGCGGCATGAACCCGTAGCGGCGCAGGATTTCGAGTAGTGTACCGTGCCGAGTTCTCCGTGTTCGGGGATGCGGCGGGCATTGCGCTTGACATCGGGCTGTCATCGATGCGACTCTGGCGCGGGCCGTGCGCCCTTCGCTCAACGAAGTTCCTTCGGTCGCCGTCCCTCGGTATGACCCTCATACGGGCTTCAACTTGAAAGCCGTTCCATGGATCTCGCTCACAACGTCCCTGTGCTGATGTATCACCACCTGTCCGATCGTCCCGGTTCCCTCTCGGTGACGGCGAGACAGTTCGAGAGCCAGATACGAGGGCTCGCGGCAAGAGGATATCGCAGCTTGAAATCCGAAGAATTCGCCGCGTTCATGGCAGGTACGGCGCCTTTGCCCAAAAAGACCGTATTGATCACCTTCGATGACGGCTACCTCGACAATTGGGTCTATGGCCATCCGGTGCTGGAGCGCTATGGTTTCTCCGCCATCCTCTTCGCCATCACCGGCTTGATCGGCCATGGCGCCCCTCGTCCGCATGCCGGCGAGTCCGCGCCGCTGCCGCCGTGCCTCCCGCATCGGCAGGCGAAAGAAGCCATGTTCGGCGAGGGCCGGGACGCCGTGATGCTGCGATGGTCTGAAATCCAGCATATGGTGCGCGCCGGAACTTTCGAGATACACAGCCATACCCATACCCATACCCGCTGGGACCTGCAATGCCGGGTTCCGGGCGAGAAAAACGAGCGGATAGAGGAAGACCTGGCGTCCTCGCGTGAGGTTCTGGCCGCCCAGGTCGGGACGGCCTCTTCGCATCTGTGCTGGCCCCAGGGGTATTTCGACGAAGAATACGTGCGTGTCGCCCAGCGGTTGGGGTTCCGGCATCTTTATACGACGGACGCCCGGGGACAGAATGTGCCTGCCGGCGATGTGGGTCACATTTATCGCTTCGCGGTTCGGAACCGTTCCTATGCCTGGCTGGGGCAACGGATCTGGCTCGCCACGCATCCCACCTGGGGGCCTCTGTACAACGCATGGAAGAAGCGGAATTCCAGATGATCGTCAGGGGCCGCGTCGACTGGGGCGGGCGCCTCTTCAGTCGGGGAACGCGTCCAGCAACCGTTTTGCCATGGTGAACGGCAGGATTCGGGGCATGGTCGTGCGTTCCACGGTGCTTGCGATGCTTTCCGGATCGAGTCCGATGGTTTCGGGTTCCTGGGCCGTTTGCCCGGCGCCCAGGAAATAGTCGAGGAACTTGTGCTCCGCGTCTTCGTGGATCGGGAGGCTTCCGACCGCGACCCATCGAACGGGCACTCCATAGCACTGGGCGATGATCAGTCCGTGCAGTGATGTGGACAACACCTTTTCGCAGGCATGCACGTCGTTGACGAATGCCTCGATCTGCGCATTGCCTTCCCGCTGGATCGGAATGAGCTTGATGCCGTGTTCCAGCCATGCTTCGGCGTTCGACGGGGTCGGCTGGGAGTGATGCAGGATCAGGCCGACCGGGTATCTCTTCGTCGATGAGGGGGAAAAGTATCGTGGCATCAGGATTGCCGGATCACCATAGATCTCTGGGCAATCGATGCCGCTGTTCAGGATCGATTCCCGGGTCAGCGGGCCCCTGACCGCGAAGATCTTCGCCCGCCTCCCCCTGGGATTGATCGCCCTGAACTTCCTGTTGAGCGGAAACCAGGGGGTCCTTTCCGGATCCAGCGCATGCCGCGTCAGCGTTCCCGTGCCCCAGATGCGGCTATCGGTCCGCATGATCTCCGGCGTCAGCAGGGAGCCTACGGCGACGAGCTTTCCGTTGGCGTACTTGTCGGCGAGCCGGTACTTCCGACCGGAGATTTTTTCCACCAGGTACAGGGATAGTTCATCCCCGAAATTTCCGTGTCCGCCCCAGTAATAGAGTTTGTCGCTTGTCGAAATGCTCATGCTGTCCAGGGATGAGAATGGAGCGCGGGAGATCCGCCGTCAACGGTCGGCGCCGCCGCCGAGGAAGAAATTTTATCAATAGAGGCCGGCTGGCGGTGGCGGGGCGCTGCTGGGCCGGGACACGAACCCCGGGGCGAAGACTCCATGCCGCACCGGCTTTTTCCAGGCTTTTTGTGGTTTTGCCTGGAGGATTTGCACGTGTTTAAAAAAGCGTGCTATAGTCTCGTTTCTTCGCCGCCAGGCACCCGGGTTAACCCTAGGTCTTTCGGTTTTACCGAATGGTCTTCCAGGTTCCGGAGGCGGGCCGAGGTTTCCG